>ERZ506741.9-NODE-9-length-271810-cov-9.73963_pt1 | contig 271810 bp, 252 predicted proteins | sample MGYA00513047_ERZ506741 | MGnify/ENA metagenome assembly ERZ506741
CATCTGACTGTTAATCAGAGGGTCCTTGGTTCAAGTCCAAGAGGAAGAGCGAAAAAACTTGAATGCATATTCTTCCTTAGCTCAGTCGGTTAGAGCATCTGACTGTTAATCAGAGGGTCCTTGGTTCAAGTCCAAGAGGAAGAGCGAAAAGGTTCGTCAATTAGGCGAACCTTTTTTGTTTTCCCACATTATCCCACACAAAAGACAAACATTTCTATTTCATATTCAAAGATTTAACATACATTTGCCAAATGTAAAGTAAGGAGTTTCATAAAAGCACCTGTCTTTATTTATTAGAAAAACATATTTTAATCCAAACACCAAACTACAATGAAAACTCTTTTATTCTTTTTAGTCATAGGATTCAGCCTATGTACCGCTGGTAAAGCACAAACCTCTCTTGTTTCTACGCGAGAAAAATTCCGCCACCATGAAATATCCGTCAGTTACGGCTTCCTCCCCATTACCGACGCCAATAGTATAGCCGAAGAGTTTATTGCTCCGACAGCAAGTTTTGGAATCTATACACGCGAGAAGACCAGCTATTACGGCGCTCTGAATATCAGTTATATTTATAGAATCAACCGTAAAATCAGCCTAGGCGTAACCGGAGGAATAACCGGTAATAGAGGGACGGCCAGTAGCCTTTATGAAGTTTTGGATGAGAATAAGAACGATGACCGGCGCTATCTGTATATCCTCCCCACCTTCCGGTGGCATTGGTTCACCCGCCCCCAATTCTCCCTATATTCTTCTGCAGGGCTCGGCGCCTATTTCCTCCGGAACAGCTTTGGAGGAGACACTTATCACAAAAAGGAATTTGCCTATCAGTTCAGTTTTCTGGGTATCGAATATGGAAATCAGTTTGCCTTCTTCACCGAATTCGGCGTAGGATATACGGGAACAATCGTGGCAGGCGGACGTTTCCGCTTCTGATTCACGAACCCGCCACTGCCAGCGTCAGGATACTAACATGTACGCCTCCCACATCTTTAAGCGCATCGGCACATGCAGTTGTAGTGGCTCCGGTGGTCAGTACATCATCCACAATAAGGATATGTTTCCCCACAAAGCGTTCCGGATAGCGGAGAAGGAAAATACCGTCTACATTTTCCCAACGCTCGTAAGCAGACTTTCGGGTCTGCGTTTCCGTATGTCTTCTGCGCAGCACGGAGGACACATCAATAGGAATACCCGTTACGGCAGAAACGCCGCGCGCTATACATTCACTCTGATTGTATCCGCGCAACTTTTGTTTGCGGGGATGTAGAGGAACGGGGATAATTACGTCTATACCACGGAAAAAACCGGTAGCCGCCAGCTCCGCTGCCATAAAACGCCCCATTATTTCTCCCAAATCTTTCCGGCCTCCATACTTCAGTTGATGCAGGATGTGGCGGAAATCACTTCCTTTGTGATAATAAAAGAAGGAAGTGCCGCGTTCCAGAGGTATCTTCCCCCAAAACATACGCTCCACGGAGTTGTCTTCGCGAAGATGATAGTTTGTCCGTGGCATATTCATATTACACCTGATGCAAATGCCCTCTTCTCCCTCTTGCAAAGAGCTCCCGCATACAGCACACTGACGCGGGAAGAAGAGATGGACAAAGGACAAGAACCAGGCTTTAAATGTGTTTTCCATAAAAAAGTGTAATAAGGCAATAAGAACCGTATCAGAATGGCAGCGCCTCCCGTACCAACCGCAAAAACAACGGATGCAGCGGCCCGTTGGTGGCTATGATATGATGCCCTTCTATAAAGTTCTCGTTTCCCAAAAAGTCTGTTACCTTACCGCCGGCTTCCAACACCATGAGTGCAGCCGCAGAGAAATCCCACTTACCGATAAAAGCTTCCAGCCAAGCGTCAAAACGTCCGGCAGCCACATAGCAGAGGGCAAGCGCCGCCGAACCATTCATGCGAATGCCTGCAACCTTACCGTAAAGTTCGTGTATCAAATGTTCGCCCGTACGGGCATACTGCTCGAAATTGTAGGGTAACTCTGTCACCACAAAAGCGTCTTTCAGTTCACTGACAAGCGAAACACGCAACCGTTCTCCGTTCACATAGGCTCCTCCTCCTTTCCAAGCATAAAAACACTCGTCTCGGCAGGGTTCATAAACCACACCCAGCAAAAGCGACTGCTTGTCACGCAAGGCAATACTTACACAATAGGGAGCATTGTCGTGAATATAGTTCGTTGTCCCATCCAAAGGATCCACTACCCAGCAATACGTTTCGTCACTATAGGCAGCAGACCCTTCTTCGGCAATGAATCCGGCTTCGGGAAGCAATTTCCTAAGGGCAGATACAACCTTTTTCTCGGAAGCCTTGTCCACATAAGATACATAATCGTGCGCATGTTTTTCCTGCACCACCTCCCGACGGAAACTTTTCCGCTCTTCCTTCAAAAAATGCCCGGCTTCACGGGCTACACAGCAGACAGCCTCTGTCAACGCCTTCAAATTTTCCATATTCTTATATTATTTACCATTCGCATCTTCCTGATAAATGAGCCTCCCCCGTTGGCTGACCGTCCACTCACCGTCTTCCAGACGTACGTTTTTCGTATCATCATCTTCCACATTCCAGGCATATCCACCGGCAGGCAGACCTCGACGGTCCAGAATTTCGTTCGAAACACCTTCCTCCGAGAAAAACAACTCCACTTGCGTAGAGTCCGGACTGAACACCAAGAACAAAGTCTTCCCGGCATCATCCACTGCATTCATGCGGACACCTTTCTCCCACAAACGGATGCAATCTTTCTGCACCTCGCTCCACGTATATCCGGCAGAAGCAATACAACCATGTTCGTCTTTATCACTACCAACCACGGCCTCTTTTTCCTTTCTCTCCGAAGTTTCCGCTTCCTTTTTACCGCCGTTTCCACAACCGGTCAACAAAGCTCCGGCACATATCAGGCACATAGATACAACCTTCATATTCATACGCTTGTTTTTATTAGTTTTCAATTGACAAAGTTAAAAACAAATCGGCAGTACTAAAAGTTTCTTCCCTTTTTATACGCACGGCTCTTTCGTTTAAAGGAGTTATCGGGAGTCAGAAGGAGTCATCAGCCGGCAAGTCGGCTTAGGAGTTAAAGCCGATAGTTCTGTGAATACATACACAAGAGTATCGGCTGTAACCCCTAGCGGAGCAAAGTGATAACTCCTCTAACTCTCTTGCTTGTCATGGCTTGAGATATACCACTGTTTTTCCACTACCATATTTGCGAATAATACCTTCTTCCAGAAATAGGTTCAAATCGGCCACCGCCTGATGTTTCGCCTTTCCGGTCAGCTGTTCATAATCAGTACGCGTAATGCAGCCATACTTATTCAAATGCTGCAACAGTTTTTTTCTCCGCTCCTCCAATGTCAATTTGGAATGAGAGATATAGGGAGATGCTTTCCGTTCCAGCTCCATTGTCTGAAAGCGGTTGCGGAATCTACTGCTGATACGTAAGTTCACATTCTGAAAATGTACGGACGGAGAGCGAATATCCTTTTTATTCGCCACGGCCTTGTCGCACTTCAATGACAACGAAAAGAATCCCAATTCGCCCACTTCAACTATCCATCCGTCTGCCAGCCAACTGTGCAACTCATCCGTTATAGCCTGCAACGTGCCATCGAGAATGGCAGGGCTGAAACCGGTAGCCTTGTGAACCAGTTCGCGGAATTTATCGGCAGGAATGGTTCCTTTGGGAAGAATACGGGCGTGAAGCAGCTTTTCTTCACCGTCCTCCGGAGAAGGATTGGGGGTCTGGTATAAATCGTAATAAGCACTCATATAATTTAGAATATCAGTTGGGCAATATTATTCATTCAATGCTGCAAGAACAAGTCCTGATGCACCGAGTTTAATTCGTTAGACAATTGTTGCTGTTTCGTTAAACGTCCATCTTACGAAAGAACAACAATTGTCTAACGGAAAGAAGACATCTGTCTAACGAATTAAAAACAACGCCCAAAAGTATTAATAAAAAGGGAAGTAGGGATTAAAAAAGGGGAAAAATCGCTCTAATAATAGGTTCATTGGCGTAATAAAAGCTTTTATTCAGTTGGTTTTTAAACAGACTCTTAAATGAGCAAAGTTGAGAATAAAAAGTTGCCGTTCCAAACAAAGAAAGAATGTTTATTTTGCTCCTGCTGGGCAACTCCATAACATCGCCATAGAACACCTTCCAAGCAGCGACTCTACTTTTATAGCGGAACAAATAAATTTCTATCGGTTAAAGCACCATCCGTTTTTAAGTGTTGTAACTTCGCACCGTGGTCACAAAGAAACAGGTCTCGCTAACTGACGAGTGAACGAAACCGCAAGTAACAACCATTAAAAACAAAAAACATTATGGCATTTCGTTATGTAGTAAAAAAGAGAATGGTAGGCATTGGTACCAAAACCGAGAAGTATGTAGCTGCTTCTTATTCCGTAGCAAATATTGATTTTGATAGATTATGCGACCAGGTGACCAGTCAAGGGATGGTGCCAAGAGGTATCGTAAAAGCCGTATTGGACGGTATGATTGACGCACTCTGCACCTATGCCAGCATCGGTGCAACCGTACGGCTGGGAGACTTCGGAAGCCTCCGACCGGGATTGAACGGCAAAAGCCAGGAGGATGCAAAGTCTGTAACGGCTGATGTCGTTTACCGCCAGAAACTGATTTTCGTGCCGGGACAACGTTTGAAGAACATGATGAAACAATCGGGCATCACACGATTGGTAACCGGCTCTGAAATCGTGCCGGACAATGAAGAAAATCCCGGAGGAAACGAAAGCGGAGGCGGCGGCAATGATGGTGACCAAGGTGAAAATCCATTAGGATAAACTGATAGAGTTTTATCAAGGAAACAAACAATTCCACAGAGGAGGCTTCATGACAAGTCTCCTCTGTTTATTTATATGACCTGTTTCGCTATCCATGCACAAGCCTCAGCATCAGCCAACGCATGATGATGATGTTCCAACTGATAGCCACAGCAAACAGCCACTGTATGCAACTGATAGTTAGGCAATCCCTTTATAGCACGACGTGATGCCTGCAAAGTACAATAAAACTCATAATCCGGATAATCCATGCAGTAAGTACGGAAAACAGCTTTCAGGCAGCTTTCATCAAAGGCCTTGTTGTGCGCTACCAATGGCAAGCCTTCAATGCGTGGAGCTATTTCCTGCCACACAACGGGAAAGATAGGAGCATCCTGGGTATCTGCCAACGTCAGACCATGCACGCGGGTATTCCAATAAGTGTAATACTCCGGTTCGGGACGGATGAGGCTATAATAATGGTCCACAATCTCTCCATCACGTACGATAACCACTCCTACACTACAAACGCTGGTACGCTGTTCGTTGGCCGTTTCAAAATCAATGGCAGCAAAATCTTTCATCCGATATGGTTTTATAGTCGCCAAAGATACGAAAAATTCACTCTGTTCCTTTCATTCTACACCTGGTTTCCATTATCTTTGTCCCCCGGACAAAGGTTAAAATATCATGGAACATCCACTTTCGCAATTCAAATATTGTCCGAAATGCGGTTCAGCCCATTTCGAAGTTCATAACGAGAAGTCGAAGCAGTGCGCCGACTGCGGTTTCGTCTACTACTTCAACCCCTCTTCCGCCACCGTCGCCTTGATACTGAACGAGCGCGACGAGCTGTTGGTGTGCCGCCGCGCCAAAGAGCCTGCCAAAGGGACGCTGGACCTCCCCGGAGGCTTCATCGACATGACCGAGACCGGTGAGGAAGGCGTTGCCCGCGAAGTAAGAGAAGAAACCGGCATGAAGGTGGCAAAGGCCGAATATCTCTTCTCCCTACCCAATATTTACATCTATTCCGGCTTCCCCGTACACACGCTGGATATGTTTTTCCGTTGTACGGTGGAGGACACCTTGCACTTCGAGGCGATGGACGACGCGGCAGACCTCTTCTTCCTCCCCTTAAAAGATATCCGTACGGAAGAGTTCGGACTCGGCTCCATCCGCAAAGGAGTGGGTATCTTCCTGGAAGACATACGGAAGAACAAAAGTGAATGATTATTCGTTCCTATTATGGTATATATCCTAAAAAAGCCAAACAAGTGTAACATTTCCGGGTTAAAACCCGTATTTTTGTAAAATACCTATTCTAACAAAAGAAGATGAAACATAAAATCTCCCGAATATTGTGCACAGCACTCTGTTGCGCACCTTTACTCGCCTCAGCACAAACAAGCGAGAAGAGTACTTCTCCCAAGCGACTCTACCAGGAAGGACAAACGCTGTTCCAGCAAAAGGCCTATGCTGCCGCCATCTCCCCGTTGCAAGCCTATGTACGCCAGATGAATGCAGACGGCAAGCCTCTGCCCGATACCGGCGAGCGGCAAGAAGCGGAATACATGCTGGTATGCGCCGCATACGAGCTCAGAGACCCCAAAAGCATAGACCTGCTCCGCGCCTTTCTGGACGAATATCCTGATACTCCCCATGCCAACCGCATCTATGCATTAATCGCCTCCTCCTATTTCTTCGAAGGCAATTATGACGATGCCCTCGCCATGTTCAACTCTGCCCGCCTCGACCTTCTGGGTACCGAGGAGCGTGACGACATGACCTACCGCCTTGCCACCTGCTATCTGAAGACGGGCAATGTAAAGGAAGCAGCCATCTGGTTCGAGACCCTGCGCAGCACCAGCAGGAAATATGCAGCGGACTGTGCTTACTACATCTCTTATATCCGATATACCCAAGGACGGTATGACGAAGCGCTCAGCGGTTTCCTGCCTCTGCAGGACAATGCCAAGTACAAGAACCTGGTCCCCTATTACATCGCCGAAATCTACTTGCTGAAGAAACAGTACGACAAGGCGGAAATTGTAGCGCAAAATGCTTTGTCGGCCCACCCCGACGGTCTGAGCTACACGCACACGGCGGAGCTGAACCGCATCCTCGGTACAGCCGAATACCATTTCGGGAAATATCACGAAGCCATAAAGTCCTTCGAGCAATACCTGGAGCACAATGCCGAATCTGCCACTCATAGAAGAGATGCCCTCTACATGCTGGGTATGTCCTATTATCAATGCGGCGTGTATTCCCAAGTTCCTGCCATCCTTGGCGAAGTGACTACCGAGAACGACGCTCTCTCCCAAAATGCCTACCTGCACATGGGACTGGCTTACCTGCAACTGGCCGACAAGACCAAGGCACGTATGGCCTTCGAGCAGGCTGCCGCTTCCAATGCCGACCCGAAAATCAAGGAACAAGCCGCCTATAACTACGCCTTATGCATTCACGAGACCTCCTATTCCGCTTTCGGCGAATCGGTGACCGTCTTTGAGAAATTCCTAAACGAATTTCCAAACTCTCCTTATGCCGAGAAAGTCAGCAACTACCTGGTGGAAGTGTACATGAATACACGCAGCTACGATGCCGCACTCAAATCCATCGACCGCATCTCCCATCCCAGCAAAGCCATTCTGGAAGCCAAGCAGAAGATTCTGTTCCAACTCGGGACCCAGTCTTTTGCCAACACGCAGTTCGAGCAAGCCATCGGTTACTTCAACCAAAGCGTCACGCTGGGACAATACAACCTCCAGACCAAGGCAGACGCCCTCTACTGGCTCGGCGAGTCTTATTACCGCCTGAACCGGATGAGAGAAGCCGCCCGCAATTTCAACGAATATCTGTCACTCACCCGGCAGAGGGATACGGAAATGTTTGCCCTTGCCTACTATAACCTGGGCTACATCGCTTTCCACCAGAAAGACTATTCGACGGCAGAGAACCGTTTCCGCAACTTTGTCCAACTGGAGAAAGGTGAAAACCCGACCGCATTGGCAGATGCCTACAACCGTATCGGTGACTGCAACCTGCACGTCCGCCGCTTCGACGAGGCCAAGCAATACTATACAAAAGCAGAAAGTCTGGGAACACCTGCCGGAGACTACTCTTACTATCAGCTGGCCCTTGTAGCCGGCCTGCAAAAAGACTATTCCGGAAAGGTTACTTTACTGGACCGCCTTGCCGTCAAATATCCCAATTCGCCTTATGCCATCAATGCCCTTTACGAAAAAGGGCGCTCCTACGTACAGAGCAACAACAGCCCCCAAGCTATCGCCGCCTTCCGCGAATTGCTCGGCAAGTATCCCGAGAGTCCCGTCAGCCGTAAAGCCGCCGCCGAAATCGGTCTGCTTTACTACCAGAACGACGACTATGACCGTGCCATAGAAGCCTACAAACATGTAGTCACCCAATATCCCGGAAGCGAGGAAGCCCGCCTTGCCATGCGCGACTTAAAGTCCATCTACGTAGATGCCAACCGCGTGGACGAGTTTGCCGCCCTCGCCGCCCAGATGCCGGGAGAAATCCGCTTCGAACCCAGTGAGCAAGACTCGCTGACTTACATCGCTGCCGAAAAAGTATATATGAAAGGCGAAGCCGCACCTGCCAAAGAGAGCTTCACCCGCTATCTGCAAAGTTATCCGGGAGGCGCTTTCAGCCTGAATGCACACTACTACCTCTGCGTCATAGGCAAAGAGCAGAAAGATGACGAGGCGGTATTGGAACATGCCGGAAAACTGCTGGAATACCCCGATAACCCATATTCTGAAGAGGCTTTGCTGATGCATGGAGAAATTCTGTTCAACCGCCAGCAATATGACCTGGCATTGGCCGACTACAAGAAATTGCAGGCCAAAGCCACCACGGCAGAGCGCCGCCAGCTTGGCGCTATCGGTGTACTGCGCTGTGGAGCACTGATGCATGATGATGCGGAAGTCATCAACGCCGCCACAGCCTTGCTTGCCGAAGCCAAGCTGTCTCCGGAGCTCCGGAACGAGGCATTGTACTACCGTGCCAAGGCATACCTCAACCAGAAAGCCGACAAGAAGGCAATGGATGACCTTCAGCTGCTGGCCAAAGACACCCGTACCCTTTATGGAGCCGAAGCCAAATATCTGGTGGCATTACAATGGTACAACGCCGGTAATTATGCCTCTGCAGAAAAGGAAATCCTTAATTTCATCGACCAGAGCACACCGCATGCCTACTGGCTGGCACGCAGTTTCATCCTTCTGTCTGATGTATATGTAGCCATGGACAAGAAGCTCGATGCACGCCAATACCTATTGAGCCTGCAGCAGAACTACCAGGCCGATGACGATATAGCAAGCATGATTAACGAAAGACTGGAGAAATTGAAGTAAGAAATATAGCACATTATGAAAAAGATACAATATATCCTCGCAGGAACTATGCTTGTCTCCCTCTCTTTGGGAGCACAAGCCCAGACACAACCCCAAGACACCACCATGAACCGTACGGTAGTCGTGGAACAAGAATATAATCCGGACATCATGGACGCCTCCAAAGTGAACGTGCTTCCCAGGGTGGAACCTCCTACCGTCAGCAAAAAGGCGGTGGAATATGACGCCACCCTGATGCCGGCAACCCATATCCCGGCAGGTATCATGCAAGCCTATACCGGAAAAGAGACGCAGGCGAAAGCGCTGCCCGGATATGTACGCTTGGGATACGGTAACTACGGTAACCTCGATGTACGCGCCAACTACCTCTTCTCCTTATCCCCCAAAGACCGCCTCAACCTAACATTCACAATGGATGGCATGGATGGCAAACTGGACTTGCCGGATAATGGCGGGAAGTGGAATTCATTCTACTACCGTACCCATGCTGCCATGGATTATGTACATGCTTTCAGCAAAGTCGATTTGAATATTGCCGGAAAGTTCAACCAAAGCAATTTCAACTTCCTGCCCGACTTCGTCAGCAACAAGCAGAAATTCGTTTCGGGTGATGTACATTTCGGGGTAAGTTCCACGAGCGACGATATGCCTCTCCAATTCCGTGCCGAAACCAATTTGTTGGTCTACCAGCGCCAACACGACCTCATGGTGAGCAATATCAAAGAAAATATCGTGCGCACCAAAGCCGATGTCACCGGTTCCATCTCCGATGAGCAGACCATCGGCATGGCTTTTGCCATGGACAACACATTCTACAGCGACGGACGTTTCGAGAATCACACCGACGTAGACTTCAATCCATACTATCTCTTTCAGAATGACGACTGGAAAATACGTCTCGGCGCACACGTCGACCTGGCTTTCGGTTTCGGCAAGAAGTTCCGCGCCGCTCCCGACGTAGAAATACAATACATCTTCTCGGACAGCTACATCCTCTACGCACAAGGTAAGGGAGGACGGCTACAGAACGATTTCCGCCGTCTGGAAACCATTACGCCTTATGGCATTACAAACCAGCAGCTTGACAATACCTACGAACAGCTCAACGCAGCCATCGGCTTCAAGGCAAGCCCGGTCAGCGGATTGTGGTTCAACCTATACGGCGGATATCAAGATTTGAAAAACGACCTGATTGACACTCCGACTGTCAAGTCCGACGGGATAAGCAATGTTTACCTCACAGAAGATACCAAGAACCTCTACGCCGGAGCCGACCTGAGCTACAACTACAAGGATGTTTTCTATCTCGCCGCCAATGCCGTCTATCGCCATTGGACAACGGACTCAGACGGTTCTGATGTCGTAGTAAGCTTCAAACCGGCCGTAGAAGGCAATCTCAATCTCAAGGTACGCCCCATCTCCCCACTGCTTGTCGGCATCGGCTATCAGCACATCTCACGCCAGGGCGTGGAGGGCAACAAGGCGGACCCCGTCAGCAATCTCTATCTGAACGGCAGCTACGAACTCTTCAAAGGTATCTCCGTGTATGCGCGCGTGAACAACTTGCTGAACAAAGATTACCAGTACTACTGGGGATACCCTTCAGAAGGTCTTAGTTTCTTAGGCGGAGTAAGCTTCCTCTTTTAATAGGGGCAGCACAAGCCGGAGCTCTAAATTGAACAAAAAAGGTCATTTTTGCTAAATTCTCCTTATATTATAAGGTGGGAAGAATCTTTTTTTCCTACTTTTGCGGGCGAATTCAGTGGCGGGAGTCACTAAAAAACAGAAATTTATGCAGAAAAACCTTGTCATAGTCGAGTCTCCGGCGAAAGCAAAAACCATCGAGAAATTCCTTGGAAAAGATTTCAAAGTCCTTTCCAGCTACGGCCATATACGTGATTTGAAGAAAAAAGAATTCAGTATTGACGTAGACAAAGACTTCAAACCGCATTACGAGATACCGGCGGATAAAAAGAAAATCGTAACCCAGCTGAAAGAAGAAGCCGAGCAGGCAGAAACCGTATGGCTGGCTTCCGATGAGGACCGCGAAGGGGAAGCCATCGCATGGCACTTGTACGAAGTGCTGAAACTGAAGCCGGAACACACCAGACGCATCGTCTTCCATGAAATCACCAAAGGTGCCATCCTGAAAGCGATAGAAAATCCCCGTGACATTGACATCAACCTGGTCGATGCCCAGCAAGCCCGACGTATCCTGGACCGTATCGTAGGTTTTGAACTTTCACCGGTATTGTGGAAGAAAGTGAAACCTGCCCTTTCTGCAGGCCGTGTACAGTCCGTAGCCGTCCGTCTCATTGTAGAGCGCGAACGCGAGATACATGCATTCCAGACCGAAGCATCCTACCGTGTTACCGCCGTATTCCTCGTTCCGGACACTGACGGCAAAACAGTGGAAATGAAAGCCGAACTGGCGCACCGGCTTAAGACAAAGGCAGAAGCCCGGAAATTGCTGGAGAGCTGTAAAGCAGCCACGTTTACCATCAGCGACATCACTACCCGTCCGCTGAAGAAAACTCCCGCAGCCCCGTTCACCACCTCTACCTTGCAGCAGGAGGCTGCCCGCAAACTGGGCTTCACCGTGGCACAGACCATGATGGTGGCGCAACGTCTGTACGAATCCGGATTGATAACCTACATGCGTACCGACTCCGTCAACCTTTCCGAACTTGCCGTCAACGCCAGCCGTGAAACCATCTCCAACCTGATGGGCGAACGTTACGTACACAACCGCCACTTCGCCACCAAGACCAAAGGAGCGCAAGAGGCCCACGAAGCTATCCGCCCCACCTATATGGAGAATGCCAAGATAGAAGGTACCCCACAGGAAAGAAAGCTGTACGACCTCATCTGGAAACGTACCATCGCCTCGCAGATGGCAGATGCCGAAGTGGAAAAGACAACCGTAACCATTGCTATCAGCAACGAGACGGAGACTTTCACTGCAACCGGCGAAGTGGTGAAATTCGACGGTTTCCTCCGTGTCTACCGCGAATCATACGATGATGACGTAGAAACCCAGGAAGATGAGGCACGCCTACTGCCCCCTCTGAAAAAAGGACAGAAGCTCGAACATGAAGGTATCACCGCTACCGAACGTTTCACCCAACACCCTCCCCGCTACACGGAAGCAAGCCTTGTGCGCAAATTGGAGGAACTGGGTATCGGACGTCCGTCTACCTATGCTCCTACCATTTCCACCATCCAGCAACGCGAATACGTGATAAAAGGAGAAAAAGCTGGTGAAGAACGCACCTACAATGTGCTTAACCTGCAGGGTAATGAAATAACGGACAACAACCATACAGAAATCACCGGAGCCGAAAAGTCAAAACTGATGCCGACAGACACCGGTATTGTGGTCAATGACTTCCTGATAGAGTACTTCCCGGACATCCTTAACTACAACTTCACAGCGAGCGTCGAAAAGCAATTCGACGAAATAGCCGAAGGTGACAAGCAATGGACTGCCATTCTGAAAACATTCTATAAAAAATTCCATCCTTCAGTAGAAAACACACTTGCCGCGAAAACCGCCCACAAGGCAGGCGAACGGATTCTGGGAACAGACCCCGTCAGCGGAAAGCAAGTGTCTGTAAAAATCGGACGTTTCGGCCCAGTAGCACAGATAGGTACTGCCGAAGATGAGGAAAAGCCCCGTTTCGCTCAGGTGAAAAAAGAAATGTCCATCGAGACCATTACGCTGGAAGAAGCGCTGGAGCTGTTCAAACTTCCCCGTACTCTCGGAGAGTACGAAGGCAAGAATGTAGTCGTAGGTGCGGGACGTTTCGGACCTTATATCCAGAACAACGGCTTGTATGCCTCATTACCCAAGACAATGGACCCGATGACCGTTACGCTGGAAGAAGCTATTGAACTTTTGCAAAAGAAACAAGAAGCAGAAGCCCAGAAACATATCAAGAAGTTTGAGGAAGAACCGGAACTGGAAATCCTGAATGGACGCTATGGCCCTTACATCGCTTATAAAGGCAGCAACTACAAGATTCCTAAAGACATCATCCCTCAAGACCTAAGCCTTCAGGCTTGTCTGGAGATTGTGAAACTGCAAAGCGACAAGGAGACGGGCAAGTCGAAACGGACTGCAAAGGTAACCAAGCCCACAGCCAAGTCAACAACGAAAACCAGTAAGGCGACGAAGGCAGCGACAACCAAGGCCACTTCAACAGCCAAGAAAAAGTAAAATGAAAGTACATGATACAAAATCCTCCTTTGCCGGACAAAATATCCGGCAAAGGAGGATTTTCTTTTTTCTTTCATCTTTCCCTTCCAATTTAAGGTTGCTTTTACCGTTATTCTCATAAAAGAGCTCCAAGACGGTCGAAACAAGTGAAAGTTTTCTTTCTATATCAAATAAATATATATATTTGTGCTAAAGGCAATTACAGCAAGCAAACAAACAAAAAATGAAAGGTATGAATAAAATTTTCTTTACCAAAAGAACTTCCATTCTGTTACTGGCAATATCTCTCTTCAGCAGTTGTATGGAAAAAGACGTGTATCAAGGAGATAAGAATACACCGTTGAATCCCACAGAGGTATTCGATTTCAGTCTGACGAAAGAAGTAAAACTGAACGTCGACTATGGTTTCACCAACGACTATTACATTATTTTCGAGCTCTACAATCAGAATCCCATGAAGGAAGAGAACAACTCTTGGATAAAAGATGAGAAGCTCTCCCCCATCTATGCAGCCTCCACAGACAAAAAAGGGCAGTACTCAGGGAAAATCACCATCCCCTCCGACATTACGGAAATATGGATTTACAGTGACTATCCCGGTGCCGTTTCTCCGGTCAAGTTAGCAGTGTCCAATGAAGAAATCAATTTTGACCAGGCGGAATATATAGCATCCTTGCAAACCAAGACAAGGGCAACGACAGCAGGCGGCTACAGCTATCCTGACGATTGGAAACTCATTCCGGGTACGGATTGGGATGTTTATGGTCTTCCAGTCAATATAGAAAGTATCTTGAGTATGCCACCGGCTGAAATTCTGTACAGCATCAAAAAAACATATACCAAGGTGGCCAAAGAAGGAATAAAAGTCATGCATCCGGAATGGCTCAACAATAACACAACATCCGAAATCAAAATCACCAAAGCGACGGAAGTGAGTCTTGTATTCATTAGCAGTGGTGCCGGATGGAACAATACCATCGGATATTTCACCTATCCGACCAACGAAGTCCCTACTGAAAGCACGGTCCAGAAAATCCTTGCATTCCCTAATGCGTCCCCCATCAGCAAGTCAAGCGGAACGGGCAGACTACTCTGCGGCCATGAAATGAAACTGAAATATTGGAATAAAAGTACACAGCAGTTCGAAGATAAATTCCCTGCCGGCGTTACTCTAGGCTGGTGTCTGGAAGGAATGGGCTTTAACAACGGAAACATCAAGAAGACCGGTCACACCCGCTTTTCTTACAGTTCTATGAACAGTGACAATGCACAACGCGTGGTAGCCCTGCGCGATGGAGGAACAAACCAGATTGTAGCCATCGGATTCGAAGACAATACAGACTACGACTACTGTGACGCCACATTCTATGTCAAGATAGCAGAAGCCAATGCCATTGACCCTGAAGGACCAGAACTGCCTCCGGTAGATCCGCCCAGCAACCTGGAATATACTGTTTATGGTACACTGACCTATGAGGACCAATGGCCCTCTGAAGGAGATTATGACATGAACGATGTAGTGGTCGAATACCAATCCACCATCTACAAAAGTGCTCTGGACGATAAGATATATAAGATTATGGATGAGTTTACCCCTATCCACAATGGAGGGAGCTACGTTTGCGGATTCGGTTACCAACTTTCCAATATCGACCCATCCAAAGTAAGGAGCATCAATGTCACCGGTTCAGACAGCTGGGAAATGGAAACGGGACAGTCACACCCCACCATCACTCTTTTTAACGATATCAAGAAAGTGCTGGGACAAAAAATCACTGTCACCACTGAAGTGATAGACATCTCTTCCAAAGACAACTCTGTGAATCCTCCCTACAACCCGTTCATTTTTGTCAACGACAGAAACAGAGAGGTACACTTAGTGAATTATCCGCCCACCAACAAAGCCGATATGGAGCTCTTCAATACCCAGGACGATGTGTCGAACACCTCAGCAGGAATCTATTATATTGCACGCTATAAAGAGGAAATACAACTGATGCCCTTCGGAATCAACCTCCCCAACATCGTAGATTTCAATATACCTGCAGAGGGCGTAAAGATATACAACACATATCCCGACTTCATCGAATGGGTCAAATCGGACGGAAGCACCCACAAAAATTGGTATAAGAAATAAAGGACATGTTGCAAAGCCAACAATAGAACATAAAACAGAAAAACGGAGCATAGCCGAGAATCAATCCGGCTACGCTCCGCTTTCATTTATAAGAAACTTGCGTAAAGTTACATTCTGTCAGGTACCTCAATTCCCAGTAAGCCCATACCTAAGCGTACCACCTTGGCTACATTTTCGGACAATGCAAGGCGGAATATCTTCACTGCTTCGTTCTCCTCACGCAAAATGCTGAAGTCATGGTAGAACTGGTTATATTCCTTCACAAGGTCATACGTATAGTTTGCAATGATGGACGGGCTGTAATCCTCACCTGCCTGCTTCACAATAGCGGCAAAGTCGGCAACCATCTGTATCAGCCCCTCTTCCTTCTCGCTCAGTTCAATGCCGACGGGCAACTGGGCAGGGATTTCGAGACCGGCCTCTTTTGCCTTGCGGAGAACAGACTGGATACGTGCATAAGTATATTGGATGAACGGTCCCGTATTACCATTAAAGTCGATGGACTCTTTTGGATTGAATGTCATGTTCTTGCGGGCATCCACTTTCAGGATGAAGTACTTTAAGGCACCCAGACCAACGATACGGGCGATATTGTCCGCCTCTTCCTTTGTCAGACCATCCAGTTTACCCAGTTCATTGCTGGTTTCTTTGGCTGTATCAATCATCTCCGCCATCAGGTCGTCAGCATCAACCACGGTACCTTCGCGGCTCTTCATCTTACCCTCGGGAAGTTCCACCATACCGTAAGAGAAGTGCACCAACCCTTTACCCCATTCGAAGCCCAGTTTGTCGAGCAGGATGGACAATACCTGGAAATGGTAATTCTGTTCGTTGCCTACCACATAAATCATCTTGTCGATGGGATAATCTGCAAAGCGGAGTTTGGCAGTACCTATATCCTGCGTCATGTAGACGGATGTACCGTCCGCACGCAACAGCAGCTTGTGGTCCAACCCCTCACCCGTGAGGTCTGCCCATACAGAGCCATCTTCTTTCCGGTAGAAGAAGCCTTTCTCCAGGCCCTCCATTACCTTCTCCTTACCTTCGAGGTACGTGTTTGATTCGTAATATATCTTATCAAAAGTTACACCCATCATACGGTAAGTCTCGTCAAAACCTGCATACACCCAGTCGTTCATCTTCTTCCAGAGCGCACGTACTTCCGGGTCATTGGCCTCCCACTTTACCAGCATTTCACGAGCCTCCTTCATCAAAGGAGATTCAGCTTCCGCCTTGGCTTTGGCTTCTTCCTCATTCATGCCTTCGCTTTGGAACTTGGCCATCAGTTCTTTCACTTCCGCTTTATAATGCTTGTCGAAGGAAACATAGTAATCGCCAATCAAGTGGTCTCCCTTCTTGCCGGATGATTCGGGAGTTTCACCATTCCCGTACTTCTGCCATGCCAACATGGACTTGCAGATATGAATTCCACGGTCATTGACAATATTTGTCTTTACTACCTTATTACCGTTGGCAGCCACTATATTAGCCAGCGCATTTCCCAAAAGATTATTGCGTACATGGCCCAAATGAAGCGGTTTGTTGGTGTTGGGAGAAGAATACTCAATCATCACCAATGGAGAGTTGTCAGTAGCAGCCACGATACCGTACTGCTTGTCCGCATGAATGCCATTCAACAATTCTATCCACGCAGAGGAGGCAATGGTCAGGTTCAGGAAGCCCTTGATGACATTAAATGCTGCAACCGAAGGCTCGTTTGCCTGCAAGTATTCACCAATTTCCTGGGCCGTCTGCTCCGGTCCTTTCTTGGACATACGGAGGAAAGGGAATACAACCAGCGTGAGGTGTCCCTCAAATTCTTTCTTGGTTTTCTGCAACTGCACTTGTGCGGCAGGAACATCCTGTCCGTAAAGCGCTTTCAGTCCGCCGATGACGGACGATACCAGTTTCTGTTCTATATTCATGATTCAAATGTATTTTCCTGCGTGCAAAGATAGCGTAAACCGAAATCAGTACAAAACAAGCAGGCTTGTTTTTATGGCCTCACAAGATATTCAACATACAAAGAGGGGACGCTCTTTGTAAAACGTCCCCTCTTTGTATGTTGAGTATACTGTTCTTATTCAGCTGTCAATTCCGTACCTGGTTTGAATTTAACAACTTTCTTTGCAGCAATCTCGATAGGCTTTTTAGTAGAGGGGTTGATACCCATACGCGCTCCTCTTTCCACCACACTGAAAGTTCCAAAACCAACCAATGATACTTTATCACCGGCCTTCATTGCCTTAGTGACTGATGCGATAAATGCATCCAATGCTTTCTTTGAATCAGTCTTTGACAAACCAGACTCCGCTGCCATAGCGCTAATAAGTTCCGCCTTATTCATAATGCTTAAAATTAATTAATATGTTACACAAAAGATATTTTTACTTTTCATCACAAACCTCCACAAAAATAGAGCAATATTTCTGAATATCAAATAAAAACATTAAAAAAATATTGGAAAACAACGAAAAAGAAGGAATAGAATCTGCTTTTTCTGTTATAGAACAGAATTTATTCGTATTTTTGCCGGAGAAAGCAAAAACAGGCAACTGTTTTTGAACTGTAAAATGAATTGAAACAACAGATTATGAATACTATACCTACTGTAACCAAAAACCTTTTAATCATTAATGTGCTGATGTTTCTGGGTACCATCGTCGCCCAAAGCTACGGCATCGACCTCGCCCAATATCTGGGATTGCATTTTTTTCTTGCCGAAGATTTCAATGCAGCACAATTGATAACATATATGTTCATGCACGCTGGATTCGCGCACATATTTTTCAACATGTTTGCCGTATGGATGTTCGGACGTATTTTAGAGCAGGTATGGGGGCCAAAACGATTTCTGTTCTACTATCTGGTGTGCGGTATAGGAGCCGGAATTATCCAGGAGGTGGTACAGTATATTCATTATGAGACAGTACTTTCCGCCTATGACAGCGTAAATACTGGCATGGCCATCATCCCGATGGAGGAATATCTCAATATGATGACTACCGTGGGAGCTTCGGGAGCAGTATACGCCATTCTGCTGGCATTCGGCATGTTGTTCCCCAACCAGCAAATGTTCATCTTCCCGTTACCGGTTCCCATCAAGGCCAAATATTTTGTTATCGGATATGCCTTGATTGAACTTTATGCCGGATTTGCAAACAGTGCAGGAGACAATGTGGCTCACTTCGCACATCTGGGTGGTATGGTATTCGGCTTTATCCTGATTATGTACTGGAGAAAAAAGAACAGAGGAAATGGCTACTATTATAACTGATTTGAAAGAAACCTTCCGTAGGGGGAACATTTATATCCAACTGATTTACATCAATGTAGCGGTATTCATACTTACTACGCTAACCGAAGTCATGTTCCAGTTGTTCAACCGGAGCATAGCAGGCGTATTCGAATGGTTGGAACTGCCGGCATCAGTCATACGCTTCATCCTGCAACCATGGTCACTACTGACATATATGTTCATGCATGCAGGATTCATGCACATTCTTTTCAATATGCTGTGGCTTTACTGGTTCGGTGCACTGTTCCTGAGTTTCTTCTCTGCAAAGCATCTCCGGGGTGTATACATTCTGGGAGGAATTTGCGGCGGTCTGCTCTATATGGCCGCCTATAACATTTTCCCGTATTTCCGTCCCATGACAGACTATTCTTTCATGCTGGGTGCTTCTGCCTCTGTACTTGCCATTGTAGCCGCCACCGCCTATCGCGAGCCCAACTATCCGATACGGCTACTGCTGTTCGGAACCATCCGGCTGAAATACCTGGCACTCATCGTTATAGGCACCGATTTACTGTTCATCACCTCCAGCAATGCCGGTGGACACATCGCACATTTAGGAGGTGCGCTGGCAGGGGTATGGTTTGCCGCCAGCCTCAGCAAAGGTAGTGACCTGACCTCATGGATAAACAAATGTCTGGATACCTTAGTTTCCATCGTCAACTTCAAACCCAGAAAGCCGAAAATGAAAGTACACTACGGTACTGGCAAACAAAAAGATTATGATTACAACGCACGGAAAAAAGCCCAATCCGACGAGATAGACCGCATTCTCGACAAATTAAAGAAATCGGGATACGAAAGCCTTACTACAGAGGAAAAGAAAAGCTTGTTCGACGCGAGTAAACGTTAAACCAATGGAAAATGGAAAACGGAAAATGAAAAATGAGAATATAACCGCCACTCTTATTTTCAGTTTTCACCTTTCAATTTTCAACTATTATAATGAAGCATCTCGGTAATTTTGTCGCTCTCCTGATTTTAGCGGTCAATGCCTTATTTACGGGCCTATTACTGTTCACCGCCTATAGTCCGCACATCCAGCCGGTCACACATCCGGTGCAATCGTGCCTGGGACTGACATTTCCCGTGTTCCTGATGATAAATGCCGGCTTCCTCATTTTTTGGCTGGTCATCCAGCGCTATAGGTCGGCTTTGCTGCCCCTAATAGGGATGTTGCTCTGCTATTCGCAGATACGCACCTATCTGCCCATCAACTTCCATACAGACCACTTACCGGAAACAAGTATCAAACTGCTCTCCTACAACATTATGGGATTTGACGGTGCCGCCAAACAAGATGGCAAAAACCCGATATTGACCTATTTGAAGGAAAGTGGCGCCGATATCCTCTGTCTGCAGGAATATTCCACAGTACAATCCTCAAAGCATCTTTCGCAAAAAGACGTAGAGCGGGAACTCAAGGCATATCCATACCACCGCATCAACACAGTGGGTAGCGGAAAGGGACATACCAACAAGATAGCATGTTACTCTAAATTTCCGATTCTCTCGTCACGCATATTGGATTATCCCAGCGAATACAACGGTTCGGTACTCTATGAAATCAAGATTGGGGAAGACACGGTTACCCTCATCAACAATCATCTGGAGTCCAACAAGCTGACCAAAGCCGATAAAGTCGTGTACGAAGACATGCTGAAATCTCCCGAAAAGGAAAAAGTGAAAAGCGGCGCACGCCTGCTCATACGCAAGCTGGCAGAAGCATCGGCCATCCGTGCCCCGCAAGCTGACACTATTGCACATGAAATAGCCGCTTCACCGCATCCTTACATTATTGTATGCGGCGATTTCAACGATACCCCCATCTCCTATACCCACCGCACCATCGCCCAGGATTTGGACGACGCATTCACCCAATCAGGACGGGGGCTGGGCATCTCCTACAACCAGAACAGATTCTATTTCCGGATAGACAACATACTGACAAGCAAGAACCTGAGAGCCTACAATTGTACAGTAGACCGCTCCATCAAAGAGTCAGACCACTATCCGATATGGTGCTATATCACTAAGAGATATTGAAAATTAATACTTAAACATTTAATACTTAGAAAACAATGTTCAAAAAATGTATTCTAATTTTAGCAGCAAGTTGTATGATGTACTCCTGTGCCACCCAGACGGAAAGCAATCCGTTCCTTACTGAGTTTCAAACACCCAATGGCGTGCCTCCATTCGATAAAATCAAGTTGGAGCACTATGAACCCGCATTCCAGAAAGGTATAGAAGAGCAGAACGCCAATATCCAAGCCATCATTGACAATACGGAAGCCCCTACTTTCGAAAATGTCATTGTTGCCCTCGACAACAGCTCTCCCACCCTGGACCGTGTAGGCGGTGTATTTTTCAACCTGACGGAGGCCGAAACTACCGATGAACTGACAGCCCTTTCCATGAAACTGGCTCCGACATTGGCCGAACATGAAGACAACATCTCCCTCAACCAGGAGCTTTTCAAGAAAGTGGATGCTGTCTACAGCCAGAAAGATGCTCTCGGCCTGACCCGCGAACAACAAAGGCTGCTGGAAAAAACCCATAAGAAATTTATCCGTTCCGGTGCCAATCTTCCGGCCGACAAACAAGCCCGTCTGCGTGAAATCAACAAGCAGCTTTCCACACTCGGAATCACGTTCAGCAACAACATCCTGAACGAAAACAACGACTTCAAGCTTTATGTAGGAAAAGAGGAGGACCTCGCCGGACTTCCCCAATGGTTCCGCGAAAGCGCCATGGCTGAAGCCCGTGCCACCGGACAGGAAGGCAAATGGCTGTTTACCCTCCATAATGCAAGCCGCCTGCCTTTCCTCCAATACTCCGCCAACCGGCCGCTACGCGAACAGATGTACAAGGCCTACATCAACCGCGGCAATAACAATGACAAGAACGACAACAAGAAAATCATTGCCGACATCGTACGCCTGAGACTTGAAAAGGCGCAACTGCTGGGTTTCGACTGTTACTCCAACTTTGTATTGGACAATACAATGGCAAAGAATTCCACCGCCGTGATGGACTTCCTCAACAACTTGTGGAGTTATGCACTCCCCAAAGCAAAAGCCGAAGCAGCCGAACTGCAAAAGCTGATGGACAAGGAAGGCAAAGGAGAGAAACTGGAAGCATGGGATTGGTGGTACTACACCGAAAAACTCCGTAAGGAGAAATATAACCTTGAAGAAGAAGAGATTAAGCCCTACTTCAAACTGGAAAACGTACGTGAAGGCGCCTTTGCCGTTGCCAATAAGCTCTATGGCATCACGCTGACAAAGCTCGAAGGTATCCCCGTCTATCATCCCGATGTAGAAGTGTTTGAAGTGAAAGCCGCAGACGGCTCACAAGTAGGTATCTTCTATGTAGATTACTTCCCCCGTCCCGGCAAAAGCGGTGGTGCCTGGATGAGCAATTACCGCGAACAACAAGGCAGCATACGTCCATTGGTATGCAACGTATGCAGCTTCACCAAGCCCGTAGGCGACACTCCTTCCCTGCTGACTATCGACGAAGTGGAAACTTTGTTCCATGAATTCGGCCATGCCCTGCACGGATTATTGACCCAATGCCAGTATAAAGGTACTTCAGGCACCAATGTCGTACGCGACTTCGTGGAACTCCCCTCTCAAATCAACGAGCATTGGGCTACCGAACCCGAAGTGTTGAAAATGTATGCCAAGCATTACAAGACCGGCGAGGTCATTCCCGACAGCCTGATTGAAAAGATACTGAACCAGAAAACGTTCAACCAGGGTTTCATGACTACCGAGTTGCTGGCCGCCGCCATCCTCGACATGAACCTGCATAACCTGACTGATACCGAAGGTCTTGATGTCGTTGCATACGAAAAAGAAGCGATGGACCAACTGGGGCTGATTCCGGAAATAGCTCCCCGCTACCGTACCACATACTTCAACCACATCATCGGCGGTTATGCTGCAGGCTACTACAGCTATCTCTGGGCCAATGTTCTGGACAACGATGCCTTCGAAGCTTTCAAGGAACACGGTATCTTCGACAAGCAGACAGCCGACCTCTTCCGCCAGAATGTTCTGGAAAAAGGAGACAGCGAAGACCCGATGACTCTCTATAAAAACTTCAGAGGAACTGAGCCTCAATTAGACCCGATGTTAAAAAATCGCGGTATGAAGTAAGATTTGTGAAAAAAAAGCTATATTTGCAGCCTTGTATGCAACAGAATTTAATTAAAAAGTAATCATAATAAACTAAAAGTAACATGCAAAACAAAGGATTTGTAAGGGTTTTTGCGATATTGCTCACACTGGTGTGTGTGTTCTATCTCTCCTTCTCTTTTGTAACTCGCCATTACACAAGTAAGGCCAAAGAGTTTGCAAAAGGCGATGTGAAAGTAGAGCAGGACTACCTCGATTCTCTGGCTAATGAGAAAGTGTATTTCGGCAATTGGACGCTGAAACAATGTCGTGAGATGGAAATCAGTTTAGGTTTGGACTTGAAGGGTGGTATGAACGTCATCCTTGAAGTTTCCGTACCCGATGTCATCAAAGTATTGGCTGACAACAAGACTGACGAAGCATTCAACCAAGCATTGGCCACTGCCGCCAAGCAAGCTACCACAAGCCAGGATGACGTGATCACCCTATTCGTCAGAGAGTATCACAAGCTTGCTCCGGGTGCTCCGCTGTCACAGCTGTTCGCAACCCAACAATTAAAAGACAAGGTAACTCAGAAATCTACCGACGCGGAAGTTGAGAAAGTATTGCGCGAAGAAGTAAAGGCAGCTGTTGACAACTCCTACAATGTACTTCGTACCCGTATCGACCGTTTCGGTGTAGTTCAGCCCAATATCCAGAGTCTGGAAGACAAAATGGGCCGTATCATGGTAGAACTTCCGGGTATCAAAGAGCCTGAACGTGTAAGAAAATTATTACAAGGTTCTGCCAATCTGGAATTCTGGGAAACATACACAGCAAAAGACGTTACTCCCTATCTGCAAGCTGCCGACACCAAGTTGCGTGCCATCGTTGCAAGCGAAACTCCGGCAGAAGAGGCAGACAGCGCAGCTACCGAAGCTCCTGCCGTAGCCCAAGCTACCAGCACAGCCGACAGTCTTGCCGCTGCTTTAAAGGGTGAAAACAAGACACAAACCGCTGACCTTGCACAAATAAAGAAAGAACACCCGCTGTTCGCAATCTTGCAAGTCAACCCCAGCGGACAAGGTCCTGTTGTAGCCTATGCCAACTACAAGGATACAGCTGAAATCAACAGATACCTTTCCATGCCGGAAGTTCAGGCCGAAATGCCGAAAGACTTGCGTCTGAAATGGGGAGTATCTCCTTATGAATATGATCCGAAAGCTCAGACTTTCGAACTTTATGCCATCCGTTCTACAGAACGTAACGGCAAGGCGCCTCTGGAAGGTGATGTAGTGGTTAGCGCCAAAGACGAATACGACCATTACGGTAAACCTGCCGTAAGTATGTCCATGAACACTGACGGTGCACGCCGTTGGGCTCAGCTCACCAAGCAGAATATCGGCAAGAGCATCGCTATCGTGCTGGACGGTTACGTTTACTCCGCACCGAACGTAAACAATGAAATCACTGGTGGTAACTCACAGATTACCGGTCACTTTACTCCGGAACAAGCAAAAGACTTGGCAAACGTATTGAGATCAGGTAAGATGCCGGCTCCCGCACATATCGTACAAGAAGACATCGTTGGTCCTTCACTGGGACAAGCTTCCATCAATGCCGGTATCATGTCATTCATCGTAGCATTGATTCTGCTGATGGTTTACATGTGCTCTATGTACGGATTCATTCCGGGTATGGTTGCCAATGGTGCTTTGGTGCTGAACTTGTTCTTCACATTGGGGATCCTTTCCTCTTTCCAAGCAGCATTGACGATGTCCGGTATTGCCGGTATGGTGTTGGCACTGGGTATGGCTGTAGATGCCAACGTATTGATTTACGAACGTACCAAAGAAGAACTCCGTGCAGGCAAGGGTGTAAAGAAAGCATTGGCTGACGGTTACTCCAACGCCTTCTCTGCTATCTTCGACTCCAACTTGACGTCTATCATCACCGGTATTATCTTGTTCAACTTCGGTACAGGTCCTATCCGTGGTTTTGCCACTACATTGATTATCGGTATCTTGATTTCGTTCTTTACTGCCGTATTCATGACGCGTCTGTTCTATGACCATTTCATGAGCAAGGACAAACTGCTGAATCTGACATTCTCTTCCAAGATTTCAAAGAACTTGATGGCGAATGCACACTTCGACTTCATGGGCAAGAACAAATTGTGGCTGACCACTACGGGAGCTATCATAGTGATATGTATCGCTTTCCTCGCTACCCGTGGATTGAGCCAGAGTATCGATTTCACTGGTGGACGTAACTTCAAAGTACAGTTTGAGAATAAGGTAGAGCCGGAACAAGTTCGTGAGCTTATCTCCAGCAAGTTCGGCGATGCCAATGTCAGCGTTATCGCCATCGGTACGGACGGTAAGACCGTACGTATCAGTACCAACTACCGTATCGAAGAAGAAGGTAACAACATTGACTCTGAAATCGAAGCATACTTATACGAAACACTGAAACCGTTGCTGACTCAGAACATCACTTTGGAAACCTTCATCGACCGCGAAAACCATACGGGTGGAAGTATCATCAGTTCCCAGAAGGTAGGTCCGAGTATCGCAGACGATATCAAGGTTTCAGCCATCTGGTCCGTTGTACTTGCATTGATTGCCATCGGTATTTATATCCTGATCCGTTTCCGCAATATTGCATACAGTATCGGTTCAGTAGCCGCATTGGCTTGTGATACCATCATCATCCTGGGTGCCTACTCCATCTGTTGGGGCTGGATGCCGTTCTCTCTGGAAATCGACCAGACCTTTATCGGTGCCATCCTGACAGCTATCGGTTACTCTATCAATGACAAGGTGGTAATCTTCGACCGTGTACGCGAATTCTTCGGCCTCTATCCGAAGCGTGACAGATTCCAGTTGTTCAATGACTCATTGAACACAACTCTGGCACGTACCATCAATACTTCACTGAGTACTTTGATTGTGTTACTGTGTATCTTCATCCTCGGTGGTGATTCCATCCGCAGCTTCGCATTTGCCATGATTCTGGGTGTTGTATTCGGCACACTGTCTTCTCTGTTCGTTGCATCTCCTATCGCATATCTGCTGATGAAGAACAAAAAAGGTACCGAACCAGCTGTAGAAGTAGCCAAATAAGAATTTGGACAAAAAACTATAAACTAAAAAAGGAGGAAATCCGAAATGGATTTCCTCCTTTTTTGTAGTCTCGCCGGGAATCGAACCCGGATCTAAAGTTTAGGAAACTTCTATTCTATCCGTTGAACTACAAGACCTTTTGCATAGATTCTGCATATTGCAGTAGATTGCGGATGCAAAGATAATGTATTCTGTCGATTTTCCGAAAAAAGTTTTGTTAATCCGATTAACTTTACGAAATTTGTCGGTCAGTGATAGAATACAGTAACCCCCAAAAATTAATCTATAGTAATTCGTAAGTTATGGCAAACGACATGATGGTCAAAGAACTGGAGCAAGTGGTAGTCCGCTTCTCCGGAGACTCCGGCGATGGTATGCAGCTCGCCGGCAACATCTTTTCAACAGTTTCGGCTACCGTGGGCAATGATATCAGTACATTCCCCGACTATCCGGCAGATATCCGCGCCCCGCAAGGCTCACTCACCGGTGTTTCCGGTTTTCAGGTACATATCGGTGCAGAGAAAGTCTATACCCCAGGTGACAAATGCGACGTATTGGTAGCGATGAACGCCGCCGCACTGAAAACCCAATATAAGTTTGCTAAATCCACTGCTTGTATCATCATCGATACAGATGCTTTCCAGAAGTCAGACTTGGAAAAGGCCGCTTTCAAGACCGATAATCCGATAGAGGAAATGGGTATTAAGCAGGATGTCATCGCCGCCCCCATCTCGAAGATGGTGAAAGACTGCCTTGCCGACACCGGAATGGACAACAAGTCCATGCTGAAATGCCGCAATATGTTTGCAGTAGGCCTGGTATGCTGGCTGTTCAACCGCGATCTGAAAATAGCCGAAGATTTCATCCGCGAGAAATTCGCCAAAAAGCCCGAAATTGCCGGGGCAAATATCAAGGTCATCCATGCAGGATATAACTACGGACACAACACCCATGCTTCCGTAGCCCATACATATAAGATTGAAAGTAAGACTACCGTTCCCGGCAGATACATGGATATCACGGGGAACAAAGCAACTGCTTACGGTTTCATCGCCGCAGCTGAAAAGGCTGGCTTGAAGCTGTTCCTCGGCTCCTATCCCATTACTCCGGCAACCGATGTACTGCACGAACTCTCCAAGCACAAGTCTCTGGGCGTGATGACCGTGCAATGCGAAGACGAGATTTCCGGTTGCGCCACTTCTATCGGCGCCGCTTTTGCAGGTGCGCTGGCTGTGACCTCCACTTCCGGTCCCGGTGTCTGCCTGAAATCGGAAGCTATGAACCTGGCAGTCATTACAGAACTTCCGCTGGTTGTGCTCGACGTGCAACGTGGCGGTCCTTCTACCGGTCTGCCCACCAAGTCAGAGCAGACAGACTTGTTGCAGGCATTGTTCGGCCGCAACGGTGAAAGCCCAATGCCCGTCATCGCCGCCTCTTCACCCACAAGCTGTTTCGACGCAGCCTACATGGCAAGCAAAATTGCACTGGAGCACATGACCCCGGTCGTATTGCTGACCGACGGCTTTGTTGCCAATGGCTCCGGCGCCTGGAAGCTGCCCAAACTGGCAGACTATCCCGCCATCACCCCTCCCTACGTGACTTCCGAAATGAAGGACAACTATACTCCGTACAAACGCAATCCCGAAACAGGTGTCCGCTATTGGGCCATCCCCGGACAAGAAGGCTATATGCACATCCTCGGCGGTCTGGAGAAAGACAGCAATACCGGTGCCATCTCCACCGATCCCGAAAACCATGACTTGATGTGCCACCTGCGTGCCGAGAAGGTTGCCAAAATCCCCGTACCTGATGTAGAAGTGCAAGGCTGTGCAGACGATGCCGATTTGCTGATTGTCGGTTTCGGCGGTACATACGGCCACTTGTATTCGGCCATGGAAGAGATGAACAAGGCAGGCAAGAAGGTTGCCCTCGCCCACTTCACTTATCTGAATCCGCTCCCCAAGAACACGGAAACCGTTCTGAAGAAGTACAAGAAGGTGGTAGTTGCCGAACAGAATCTCGGACAATTTGCAGGTTATCTACGTATGAAGATAGACAACTTCACCCCGTACCAGTTCAACGAAGTCAAAGGACAACCGTTCGTCGTTGCCGAGCTGGTCGCAGCGTTCAATAAATTAATTGATAATTGACAGTTGACAATTGATAATAACCATGCGTAATATGCGGATTATCAATGACCAGCCACCAATTATCAACTATCAATTATCAACTATCAATTAAAAAAGATTATGTGCGAATATACAGCAAAAGACTATAAAAAAGGACAACCCCGTTGGTGTCCGGGTTGTGGTGACCACTTCTTTCTGGCTTCACTGCACAAAGCAATGGCAGAAATCGGCAAAGCTCCTTGGGAGAATGCCGTCATCTCAGGTATCGGCTGCTCCAGCCGTCTGCCCTATTACATGAATACGTATGCGATGCAGACCATCCACGGACGTGCTGCTGCCATCTCTACAGGTGCCAAGGTTGCCAATCCCAACCTGACGGTATGGCAAATCTCCGGCGACGGTGACGGTCTGGCCATCGGCGGTAATCACTTCATCCACGCCGTACGCCGTAACATCGACCTGAACATGATTCTGCTGAACAACCGCATCTACGGTCTGACCAAAGGTCAATATTCTCCGACCTCTCCACGTGGTTTCGTCAGCAAGTCGTCTCCCTATGGTACGGTAGAAGATCCATTCCACCCGGCAGAGCTTTGCTTCGGTGCCCGCGGCCGTTTCTTTGCCCGCGCGGTAGCTACCGATGCTCCGGGGACAGTGGAAATATTGAAGGCAGCCATGGCTCACAAAGGGGCTTCCGTTTGCGAGATTCTGCAAAACTGCGTTATCTTCAATAACGGTACGCATGACTCCGTAGCCAAAAAGGAAGACCGCGCCAAGAATGCTATCTACTTGAAACACGGCGAACCAATGCTCTTCGGCGAGAACAACGAATACGGACTGATGCAGGAAGGCTTTGGTCTAAAAGTCGTGAAACTCGGTGAGAACGGCATTACAGAGAAGGATATCCTCATCCACGATGCCCACTGCATGGACAACACCCTGCAACTGAAGCTTGCCCTGATGGAAGGTCCCGACTTCCCGATTGCACTCGGTGTTATCCGCGATGTGGAAGCTCCTACTTACGACGATGCTGTTCATGAACAAATCGAAGAGGTGTCTGCCAAGAAGAAGTATCACAACTTCGAGGAGTTATTGATGACGAATGATACGTGGGAAGTAAAATAAACCACTAAGATTTATTAATATCATGTTTGCACGAAACAAATAAGGTGCAAACATGATATTAATTTCCTAAAAGTAAGAGTACCTCCCTATCCTTTCTCTCCCAAACATAGATACTTATTACGCCAAACATGCAGTTCTTCCATCAAGAATAACTATATTTGCCACAGTAACCATAGTAGTCACATTTTGAAAGTAATTCTCTGATTTATACTGGCTTAATATCAATCTCACAAACCGCAGGCTGATAGCTCTTTCGTTCGAGTAATCCTTCCCGGATAAAGGTCAAAAACACTCCCACCCTGAAAAGAAAATGCAACCACTGCAACTGCACCAGATTTTATTGTAGTGATAGAGCATACCTCCGATGAACAAGGCTACCAATAAGGGTCGACAACAAGACTTCAAGGGAAGAGAAGGAAATTGTGGAATACCTACTGTGGATTTTTTCCACATCTCCACACCACAAACACCCGAACTTTCCTTTTTCCCGATAGAAAATAAGCAATTGATTATCAATATTATTCATCCTTAAAAGGATAGTCTGCCTTTCGTTTGGCATACCTCTTGCTAAAATATCCGCCGAAAGGACGTAACATTTATAATAAGATAAATCAATTATTTTTCAGTAGTATGAAAATCAGGATGAGAAAACGGTGTGACATTCCACATTCAGCGTCGCACTTCCAAAAAAGTTTGATTATTGCAAGTTGGTTATTAACATTTCTTTTCACCGGAACAGCCTTTGCACAAGAGAACCGAACCATTACAGGCATTGTAAGAGATGTAACGGGAGAACCGCTTATCGGTGCCAGCGTCATACAGAAAGGCACCAACAACGGCGTCATTACCGATGTGGACGGCAACTTCACACTGACCGTTCCTGCAGATGCAACACTCTCTATCGCTTACATGGGCTATGCTACCCGGGAGATAAACCTGGCAAAACGAAAAAAGCAAGGCGACCTGAAGATTACACTCAGCGAAGATACCCAGCAACTGAAAGAAGTCGTAGTAACGGCAATGGGTATCAAAAAAGACACGAAACGTGTCGGCTATGCCATCAGTACCATCAGTGCAGACGAATTGGTAAAGGCAGGAGCACCCAACTTTGCCTCTGCCATGTACGGTAAAGCACCGGGAGTCCGCATCACACAGACACAAGGCGGTTCTGCCGGAGCTGTCTCCATCAACGTACGCGGACTGACTTCCATCACTGGAAATAACCAGCCACTCATCATTCTGGACGGTGTACCCATCCGCAACGGCGGCACGGGTAAAGGCACGGACTTCGCCGAATTTGGCAACGACGGACAAATCCGTTCCAATGGTCTGGTAGACATCAACCCAGAGGACATCGAGAGCCTCAGTATTCTGAAAGGAGCTTCTGCCACAGCTCTCTACGGCTCGGAAGCTGCAAACGGTGCGGTAGTCATCACTAGCAAGCGCGCCAAAAGCGGCAAGCTGACGGTGGACTTCAATGCCCAAGTCATGGCAAACTTACCGGCTTATCTGCCAAAAGTACAGACCGTATACGGGCCGGGAACCTACAACACCGCATACAGCGATTATGAGAAACAGACGGGAGGCTTCTATCAGAGAACCCTAAACGGACAAAGCTACAAAAGCCTCCGTTCCACCACCTTGTCCTTCGGCCCGAAATACGACGGCAGCGAGGTACTTTACTGGGACGGGAAGATGCGCCCCTACCAGGCACTGACCGACAACCCGTGGAAAGAGTTGTTTCGCACCGGCTGGACCCAGACTTACAATCTCGCCATCTCACAAGGGACGGAAACCACCAGCAACCGCTTCTCCTACACATTCATGGACGAGATTCCCAATGCCCTGACCGGAAGCTTCACCAAACACAACTTCAAGCTGACCGGTTCGTATCAACTGGCGAAACCGCTGAAACTGGAATACTACCTTAACTACATCGTACAGAATGTAGAAGACCGCCCGCAAACCTCGCTCAACCTATACAGCGGTTTCGGCAACATGTTCTCCACCTTCCTGGACATTCCCTATCTGAAACAAAGTTACGTCACCAGTCTGGGATACCGTAATACCTTTGTCGGAGGAAACGCCACGCTGACTCCCGAGGAATCATGGGCCTACGACCCCAGTTACGCCACCGGAGTGAACAACATGCTGTGGAATATGTACCATCACCATAGCGACGAGACAGAGAACCGGCTCATCGGTATGATTCGCCCCACCTGGCAGATAACCAACTGGCTGAGTCTGCGTGCCCAGGTTTCAACTGATATCACAGATGTGAAGCAAACACTGAAATATGAAAGCGAACAACCCAATTCCCTATACGACCCCAACGGCAGCTTCCAGTCCATCAACCGCCGTTACGACATTGTTTATGGAGATGTTATGTTGAACTTCAACTATAATATCAACCGCTTCGACATTGCCGCCACCGTAGGCTGGACCGGACGCTACGAAAATATGAACAATATCAGGGTCTCCACCAATGGCGGGCTTGTCACGGAAAACTGGTTCGACCTCAATGCCAGCCGCTACACGCCAAGCAGTACTCTGCAACGTATGGAACTACTGAAAACCGGCTATATGGGTACACTGAGCCTGGGATGGGACAACTATCTATTCCTTGAACTGACCGGACGCCAGGAACGCTCGTCTACCCTAAAAGACCAGAGTTTTTTCTATCCTTCCGCCAATCTGAGTTTCCTCTTCACCCAAGCCTTCCACATGCCGTCATGGTGGAACTATGGAAAATTGCGCCTCTCATACGGTATCGTAGGAAATGCTCCTGAAACCTATACCGCCAATATCGTCTACGAGCAAGGTTCGGACAACGGATTCACCTGGAACACCATTCCCTCTTCATGGGGGAATGCAGATATCCATCCGGAAAAGAAATACGAATACGAGATAGGTCTGGAAAGCAAGTTTTTAAACAACCGGTTGGGTATAGATATATCCTACTACAACAACCGTGTAAAGGACCAGATACTCTCCACGCCGCAACCTTCCACATCAGGCGTAAAGAATGTGTTGATGAATGTGGGTGAGGTAGCCAACCGCGGCTGGGATATATCAATCAGTGCCACTCCCATACTGACCAGAGATTTCCGCTGGGACCTGACAGCCAACTATGGTGTATATAAGAACAAAGTGGTGAAACTGGCCGATGGAGTGCCCTATCTGGAAATACTCAACTCCGGAGGCAGCGGAATAAAAATACAAGCTGTGGAAGGCCAGCCAATGGGTGACATCTATGCACAGGTTCCCCAGGTGAACGAAAACGGTGAGTACCTCGTTTCCGATAAAGGTCTTTACCTCAACCAAACTGAATTGCAGAAAGTCGGCAACATCAATCCGGCAGGCGTAGGAGGTCTATTCAACTCTTTCTCCTACAAGAATGTATTCCTCGATTTCAGTATCGACTTCCGCATCGGAGGAGATGTCATCAACGAAATGAACCAATATGCCACCGCAGTGGGTCTGACACCCGAATCCCTGAAGTACCGTGATACGGAACACGGCGGACTGTCCTATTACTATCCGGGCGACAACAATTCCAGCGGAATTCCGGTACAAGTAGACCCTTCCACGGGTGCCGGCCCCAACGGAGAGATAATCTACCACGACGGCATCATTCTTCCGGGTGTAGTGGCCTCCACTGGCGAAAGAAACACACGTATCATTCCGGCAGGCTATTACTACAACACCACCTATAATTGGGGAACGGAGGCCGAACAGCTGACATACCGCCATTCGGTATTCGACAATTCTTATGTCAAACTGCGTGAATTGACCATCGGCTACCAATTTCCCGAAAAGATGATCTCCAAACTGGGACTGGGCCGGCTGAGTGTGTCGGTCTTCGGACGTAACCTCTTCTACTTCTACAAAGCACTGAAAAACTACGATGCGGAGTCGTCCGTCGGAACATCCTGGGCCAACCAGGCTACCGTGGGAAGTTCTACCACAGCTACCCGCAGTTTCGGTGTTTCACTTCGTGCAAGTTTCTGACAAAACAACCATCCAAAAAACAAAAAAGAGTATGAAAAAGACAAAGATATTATCTCTTGTTTCATTGGGAGCATTCCTCCTGACAACATCAGGCTGTACGGATTATGACTTCGACAGCAAATACGAAGACCCCTCCAAAGTAACCCAAGTCACCATCAGCAATCTGATGGTAGGAGTCTTCCAAAAAGTAAAGGACTATGATGTTTACGAATACAACCGGTTCTTCGGATTCGATTCACAGTTTACGGGCAAGTATGCACAAACCTTCGGCTACTCCAACACTACGGATATGTATACCCCCGGCTATATACCCGCTATTGACGGACAGTGGGACAATGTGTATTCGGCACTGGCCCAGTTCCGTAAGCTGGAATCTCTCTACGAGGAAGAAAGCGCGGCAGAACAAGCCCAGGACGAGGCATTCTATCTTGCCGCCAAAGTACAGTTGTACGATTTCTTTGCCGCCACAGTGGACGTTTTCGGGGATATGCCTTTCTCGGAAGCTTGTACGCTGCCGCTTACCAACGATGTAGGTAAATCGTATGCTCATTATGACAAGGCCGAGGATATTTATAAAACCATTCTTGATGAGCTCAAAGAAATTGCTCCACGGTTCCGTTCCATCCCCACACCGAGGAACTTCAATACACAAGACTTTATCAACAACGGGGACATGGACAAATGGGAACGCTATGCAAACTCCTTGCGACTGCGCCTTGCCATGCGCGTAGCCGCGCAAGGAGACTTGCAGGCGGAAGGCCGTACCGCCATCAAGGAAATCCTGGAAAATCCGTCAGCCTATCCGTTGATAGAGGAACAAGAAAACAACATTCTCATTGTCAACCAGAAGTCTGGGCAACTGAACTTCACTGCAGGCCACGGACTGGGTGACTGGGTAACTAACCGACTTGCTTCGGGCGCCATCATCGACCGCATGCTGGGCCATGGCAACTATGATATGACCAGCAATGACCCACTGAGCGGCGTTTATGTGAAAGGAGAAGACGACCCGCGCATCCTGCTCAACTTCAATCCCGTGAAGATTACCAACCAAAACACCGGTCAATTGGACGAACACCGTTATCTGGGCACAGACCTTACCGTGGCAGATGAGCTGACGGAATATTACAACTCGCAGGCACAAGACGAAGTCAATACCAGCAACACCGGTTTCTCACAAATCACGCAGAAAGGTTTCTTTTGGGAAAACGATAAATTCGACATGCTGATAATGGCCTCACCCGAAATCCATTTCCTGAAAGCGGAATCCTATGAAATGGGGTATGGAGTGGCAAAGAATGAAGCAAAAGCGGAAGAAGAGTTCAAAAAGGCTGTCAGCCAGTCCATCACGCTTTACTACTATTACGACTCGGTAAGTACGGGTGAAAACGCACGCCGGTATAATGCCCCCACTGCCGAAGAAACAGCCTCTTTCGCTGCTGCCAAATGGAACAGCACGGAATATGCAGACAAGCTGGATGCTATCATTACCCAAAAGTGGCTGCATTTCGGTTTCCTAGCCAGTCGTGAGGCATGGAGTGATATCCGACGTACCGGCTATCCGTCCGGCCTGGCCTTCCCCGAAGTGGCCGGTACCATCACAAATGTGCCGAACCGCTGGAGATACCCGAATACGGAAGTCAACTACAATCCCTACTATAAAGAGGTGTCAGCCGAAGACACTTACTACCACAAACTGTTCTGGGCAAAATAAGGACTTTGTTCGCAAACCCATTTTGCCCGAAGAGTATATCATACTCACCACAGAATAACACGGATTAACACAGATTGCCTTAGGAGTTCTGATAATAAAGAGCTTTTAGCAGTGTTAATCCGTGTTATCCTGTGGTGAGTATGTATTTGCCCCCTCTGTTTCTTTTATTCCGAACAGTATCCCTCCTTTTTTAGAAATCTTAAGGATTTCCCGGTAGGGAGATTGCGGGAAACCACTGTCTTTAATGAACGACGGACAAACATCGCTTCCGCAAAAACTGAACTATAACATAACGGACTAAATGAAAAAGTATCCAAATGACTTGATTGGCGACATCATGAAAGCCTTCGGCAAATATGCCGACCGACCGGCATTCGTCATCGAAGACACGGCCTGCACTTATGGAGAGCTGGCAACTTGCGTACAGAAAATATCCTCCCTATTCAAGGACAGAGAAGACAAAATTATCGGCATCGTCGCAGAAAACAGACTGGAAACATACGCATCCATACTATCTGCACTGATTTGCGGAAAGACATACGTCATCCTGCATCCTTCCTACCCCAAACATAGGAACGACAGAATTGCCGACTCGGCAGGCATTCGCCTCGTGCTGCATACCGAGAATATCCATGTCTTGAACCTCGACACCCGGAATCTGGAACTGATATGTACCTCCGAAATAGAGCAGGCAGAGAACTCCGCCACGTTCCATGCCGCAGAAGACATCCTCCATACGGCAGAAGAGGAAAATGCCTACATCATCTTTACCTCCGGAAGCACGGGCGAACCCAAAGGAGTACCCATCTCCCGCCGTAACCTGAATGCTTTCTATACCGCCTACCACCGCCTCGGCTGGCAACTGGACGAGAACGACCGGATGCTGCAGATGTTCGAACTCACTTTTGACGTTTCCATCGTATCCTTTCTATATCCGCTGACGCTGGGTGCTTGCATATACACCGTTTCTCCGGAAGGCGTGAAATACATCAACGTAATTGAAACTCTGGAAAAATACGACCTGACCTTCGCTGCCGTGGCCCCTTCACTGCTCCAGCTGCTACGTCCCTATTTTCCGGAGATACACCTCCCCGCACTTAGATATCTAGTGGTTACTGCCGAGGCTTCTGACGCGGAGCTGTTGGATGCTTTCAGAAAATGTGTCCCCAATGCCTCTTTCATAAACCTATACGGACCGACAGAGGGAACCATCTACTGCACTGCCTACCGGATACCCGTCACCTCCTGCAAGCATCACAACGGCATGACCGCTATCGGAAGGCCTTTCGAAGGCATCGATGCCCTAATTATGGATAACGACGGTCGCCCGCTGCCTACCGGAGAAACCGGCGAACTATGGATTAGCGGCAATCAAGTGATGGGTGGATACTGGAATGCTCCCGAAAAAAACGGGGAATGCCTCGTAGAGACCGCCAATGGAAAAGTATACTACAAGACGGGAGACCTCTGCCGGATGGATGCCGACGGTGACATCATCTATTGCGGACGAAAAGACTCACAGATAAAGATACAAGGATTTCGCATCGAGCTGAGCGAGATTGAACATGTGGCAAAAAACTTTTTCAACGGTGAATGCCGTGTAGTCGTCATTCCCAAATACGACAACGGCAATCAGTGCGAACTACATCTCGTCGTAGAGAAGAAACAGCTCGACAAACAGCAGATGGAGGAATATCTGTATAGCAGGCTTCCCTACTACATGATTCCCAAGCATATGCATTGCCTGGAACAGTTTCCGCTGAACACCAGTAGCAAAACAGACAGAAAGAAAATACAAGAACTAATTTAAACTTGACAATGGATACACAGACTATTTTGAATGAAATGAGCCTCATCTTTCGGGAGGTACTGAAAAGAGAGAACATTGTACTTGACAATGAGACCACCGCCCAGGATGTGGAAGGATGGGATTCACTGACCAACATGCAACTGATAAACAAGATAGAGAAGAAATTCAATGTACGCTTCACCTTCAGAGATATTGTAAAACTCAAAAACGTGGGAGACATCTGCCATGCCATTTTAACCAAAACCAACTAGGAAATGTCATTCATATCCCTGAACTTCGTCGTACTGTTTGCGTGTACTTTCATTCTATACCATACGCTTCCTTCACGATTCAGAAAAGCGACCTTACTGACAGCCAGCTGCCTCTTCATAGGCTTCTACCACCTCGCTTTTCTGATAACGGCCCTCATCCTCACGCTTACCACCTTCTACCTTGGCAAATGGATAGGACAGGCCAAGCGGGAAAGCGGCATGAAGGGAATTTATTTTTCAGGTGTGTGTTTTCTGGTTGTAAGCTGGTTGGCATTCCGGTATGCTGACCGGCTTACAAACTGCCACATTCTCTTTCCACTGGGAATCTCTTTCTATACTTTCCAGGCCATTTCGTACCTGACAGAAATCTACTGGCAAGAAGAAGAACCGGAAAAGAGCCTGCCCGACTTCATGATATACATGCTCTTCTTCATGAAGTTCCTTTCCGGTCCCATAGAAAGAGCAAGTGACATGCTCCCCCAACTGAAGTCCTGCAAAGCCACGGACTATACATCCATGGTCTACGGAATGAGACTGATTGTCGTGGGACTAATAAAGAAACTGATACTGGCCGACTCCATCGCCCCATACATAGACGGTGTCTTCGGGTCGGTATACACAGCCTCGGGCGTGCAATTGCTGATGGCATGCCTCCTATATCCGATAGAGCTGTATGCCGACTTCTCCGGATATACCGACATCGCATTGGGAGGAGCGCGCATGCTGGGATTCAAGCTCAGCCCAAACTTCAACCGGCCGTTCATTGCACAGACCACTGCCGACTTCTGGCGCCGATGGCACATGTCGCTTTCATTCTGGGTACGCGACTATCTGTACCTCCCGTTGTCCTCGAACCTGCGTGGATGGGGACAATGGGGCGTATTTCTAAGTCTGGCGCTGACCTTCACGGGACTGGGTATCTGGCATGGTGCCGGATGGAACTTCGCTGTCTACGGACTAATTCAAGGTGTCATCATCTTCTACGAGATGAAGACCACAGCATTTCACCGCAGACTGAAAGCCCAATTGGGAAGCCGCTTATATGCCACATTATCCGTCGTAAGGACCTACCTACTTTTTGCCGTATCTCTGATATTCTTCCGGGCAAGTTCTATGGCCGAAGCGTTCCACTACATCAGCCACCTCTCCTTCGGCGTACATTACAGTTGGAAGGAAATGAACATCGGAATGCCGGACCACAACAGCATTGTGGCAGGAAGCGCACTCGTACTGATATTGGTTTACGAATATTTCATGTCCAAGCATGATTTGCTAGAAGCCCTCGGACGACAGCCGGCAGCCGTAAGATGGAGTATCTATTATCTGCTCGCCATAATACTTTTCACACTGGGACAGTTCAACTCGGACAGCTTCATATATTTACAATTTTGACAATAAAGACACATGATGAAGAAAAACAGCGAACGGAACGCAGCCATACGTTTCATGAAAAAGCTCTTTATCCTTTTTATCCCTTTTATAGCCCTACTGGCAGTCTATTTCCTGGACGACCCTTTCATGGTCCTGAAGAACTATGAACGATACGACCAAACCCCGGTTGTACTAAACGAAGGGCACGTGGGGTGGCAGATGTATCTGAACAACCGGGATACCATCCCCATCGACTCCTATATCATGGGAAACTCCTGCACTATGGCTTATCAATGCCATGAATGGGAGAAATACCTCCACGGCGGAAGAGCCGTACGGCTATTCGGAAATGCCGAAAGCCTTGCCGCCGTCTGCCTGAAGCTGAAGGCACTGGACAAGGCAGGTGCAACAATCAAGAACCTGCTGCTGATTATCGACAAGGAATCATTGCACAACGACCGTTGCCTGACCGGACATTCCAACATTCTGCCACCCGCCATATCGGGAATAAGCAGCTTCAAGTTTCAGAAGGAATTCTGCCAAGCCTTCTTCTACCCGAACTTTCTCTTCCCCTATCTGGACTACAAGCTGTTCCATACCTATCGCCCTTACATGAAAGGGGTTATAAACCCCTATGGCTCCACCCGAAACCCGGTAACCAATGACGTGTTAAATCCCAGAGAGAAAATGATAAAGGAAGAGGGAGATAAGTACTGGGAAAACCGGAAAGGAGAATTCACCAAAGAGAAAATGAAGAATTATAGAGACGGGAAATACCGGGAAGCCCCCCAAGTGCTCAGGGAAAAGCAAATCAATCTGTTGCAGGAAATAAAGTGGATTTGCCGGAAACATGATACCGATGTAAAAATCATTATCAGTCCCGACTACCTGCAAGTCAACATAAACCCTGCCGACGTAAAGACACTGAAGCGCTTCTTCGGAAAACGGAATGTATTTGATTTCACCGGTATCAACGAATACACGGAAGACATCCACAATTATTATGAACCGGGTCATTATAGGCCCGCACTTGGGAAAAGGCTGATGGAAAAGATATATGAACCTTATATCTTGTCACCGAACGCCAAATCTCCGGCATCTCCCAGCCCGGGAACGATATAGGAATGCTCGTTCATCTCCGGGTCGATTGCTGCACACCACAAGGTCACTTCATCTCCAGGGAACAGCTTTTCCAGATGCTCTACGCCCTGCTGGCTGGCTATGACACAAGCTATCTGCAACTTGGCCGGCATCCCCTTGGTGACGAAGGCCTTCCAGGCCAATTCCATACTTTCTCCCGTGGCAAGCATCGGGTCTACAATCAATAATGTCTTCTTGGACAAATCCGGAGTAGCGATGTATTCGATGTGTACATCCACCGTACGGCATTCCTTATCCTTATAATAACGGTAAGCGGAAACAAAAGCGTTCCCGGCATGGTCGAACATATTCAAGAATCCAGTATGCAAAGGCAATCCGGCACGGAAAACAGTGGCAATCACCACCTCGTCATCGGGTGTGCTGACCGACGCCACCCCCAAGGGAGTCTGTACCTGCTTGACAGAATACGTCAGTTCCTTACTCATTTCATACGCCATTATCTCTCCAATGCGTTCAATATTACGGCGGAAGCGCATACGGTCGCCCTGGACTGCTACATCACGAATTTCCGCCACGTATTGGTTCAAGACAGAATTTGTCTCGGCAAAGTTGATAACCTTCATAATTATAGAATGTTTTGATGTGCAAAGTAAACGAATTTCACCCAATTTGCAACATTCAGTTAGCAGATATTGTTATGGTTTTATAAAAGATTTCCTATTAGAGAAAAATTTCTCTAATAGAGCTTTTCTTTAAAAAGAAAGTATTACTTTTGTAGGCGAAAAACAAGGGACCTGCTGAAAAGCAGGAAAAAAAGAGCTTTTCTACACCCGTTTTCCCTTGTAAATCAAAGGTAAAAAGAGATTAAGGAAAGAGATTATAAACCAAATACCAACATTTTAAATCATTAAAAGAAATGGCAAATTTAGATTTAAGCAAGTACGGTATCCAAGACGTGAAGGAAATTATCCACAACCCGTCTTACGATGTACTGTTCGCAGAAGAAACCAAACCAGGTTTGGAAGGTTTTGAAAAAGGTCAGGTAACTGAACTGGGTGCTGTAAATGTAATGACAGGTATCTATACCGGTCGTTCTCCTAAAGATAAATTCTTCGTAATGAATGAAGCCAGCAAGGATTCTGTATGGTGGACTTCTGAAGAATACAAAAACGACAACAAACCTTGCTCTGAAGAAGCTTGGGCTGACTTGAAAGCTAAAGCTGTTAAGCAGCTGAGCGGCAAGCGTCTGTTTGTTGTTGATACCTTCTGTGGTGCCAACCCCGCTACTCGTATGAAAGTACGTTTCATCATGGAAGTGGCATGGCAGGCTCACTTCGTAACTAACATGTTCATCCGCCCGACTGCTGAAGAACTGGCTAACTACGGAGAACCCGATTTCGTATCATTCAACGCTTCTAAGGCAAAAGTTGACAACTACAAGGAACTGGGTCTGAACTCTGAAACAGCTACTGTATTCAACTTGAAGACCAACGAACAGGTTATCCTGAACACTTGGTACGGCGGTGAAATGAAGAAGGGTATGTTCTCTATCATGAACTACAAGAACCCGTTGCGTGGTATCGCTTCTATGCACTGCTCTGCCAACACTAACATGGAAGGCACTGACTCTGCTATCTTCTTCGGTCTGTCCGGTACAGGTAAGACTACCTTGTCAACTGACCCGAAACGTCTGTTGATCGGTGACGATGAACACGGATGGGATGACGAAGGTGTATTCAACTACGAAGGTGGTTGCTACGCTAAGGTTATCAACCTGGATAAAGAAAGCGAACCCGATATCTACGCTGCCATCAAGCGTGACGCTCTGTTGGAGAATGTTACAGTAGCTGCTGACGGTAAGATTGACTTCGCTGACAAGAGCGTAACAGAAAACACTCGTGTTTCTTATCCTATCTACCACATCAATAACATTGTTAAACCGGTTTCCAAGGGTCCTCACGCTCACCAGGTAATCTTCTTGTCTGCTGACGCATTCGGTGTATTACCTCCGGTATCTATCCTGAACCCTGAACAAGCTCAGTACTACTTCTTGTCTGGCTTTACTGCTAAGTTGGCTGGTACAGAACGTGGCATCACTGAACCGACTCCGACATTCTCTGCTTGCTTCGGTGCTGCTTTCTTGAGCTTGCATCCTACTAAATATGCAGAAGAATTGGTTAAGAAGATGAACAAGGTTGGTGCTAAGGCATACTTGGTTAACACTGGTTGGAACGGTAGCGGCAAACGTATCTCTATCAAAGATACTCGTGGTATCATCGACGCTATCCTCGACGGTTCTATCGACAAGGCTCCGACGAAGGTTATTCCTTTCTTCGACTTCGTGGTTCCTACTGAATTGCCTAATGTAGATCCGAAGATTCTTGATCCTCGCGATACTTACGAATGCGCTTGCCAATGGGAAGAAAAAGCAAAAGACCTGGCTGGCCGCTTCATCAAGAACTTCGCTAAGTTCACTGGCAACGAAGCAGGTAAGGCTCTGGTTGCTGCTGGTCCGAAGCTCTAATCTGACAATAAAGTTAGAAACATATGGAAAAGGTATCTCCTCCGGGAGATGCCTTTTTTCTTTTTTAATATCTCTATCTCATTGATAATCCGAAAGTTTTAGTAGTTTTGCAGAAACCATTATTCAAATAAAGCAATATGAAAAGTATCAAATTGATGTTGGCAGGCGCAAGTTTGTTGCTGCTCTGCAGTTGCAGCGCCCAAACCCAGAAAGAGACCCAAGTTGCCAATGCAAATGAAAGCAAAGAGAATGCGGTGATTGAAACCATCATGTCACGCCGCAGCATCCGCCAGTACAAACCGCAAGCCGTGAATCGCGACACCATGCAGATTATCCTGGATTGCGGTATCAATGCACCCAACGGACAGAACAAGCAATCGTGGGAAGTGCGTGTAGTGGATAACCCGGATTTCATCAACGGCATTACGGAAATCTACAAGAAGGAAAATCCCAAAGCCGCCGAAGACCCGAAATTCAAGAACATGTTTCGCAACGCTTCTACAGTAGTATTTATTGCCAATGACCCGTCTTATGACCTTTCGCAGATTGACTGCGGACTGCTGGGTGAGAATATGATTCTATCAGCCTGGTCCATGGGAATCGGTTCTTGCTGCTTGGGTGGTCCCACGCGCTTCATGACCTCTACTCCGGCTGCTGCCGAATACCTGAAGAAACTGGATATTCCGGAAGGCTATCAGCTACTTTACTGTATCGCTTTCGGCTATCCGGACGAAACGCCCGCTGCCAAACCCCGTAATGCGGCAAAGGTAAAATTCATCGATTGACTTTCGTTTGAATGACGACAATAAACAAGGAGTGCCTCACCTTTCGGCGGGGCACTCCTTTCATATATAACAACTAAAACTCTTCTGTTTATCAGTTCTTGTTTGCACGTTTACGCTCAAGCTCATCGAGGATAACCTTACGCATACGCATTGATTTAGGAGTAACTTCCACGTATTCGTCTTCCTTGATGTACTCCAGTGCCTCCTCAAGAGAGAACTGTACGGGAGGAATCAGACGTGCCTTATCATCCGAACCACTGGCACGCATATTGGTAAGCTTCTTGGACTTCGTTACATTAATCACCAAGTCGTTGTCATGGGAATGCTCGCCCACTACCTGGCCTGCATAAACCTCTTCCTGCGGGAAAATGAAGAATTTGCCGCGGTCCTGCAACTTGTCAATGGCATAGGCAAAAGCCGTACCGGACTCCATGGCAATCATAGAACCGTTGGTACGCCGTTCAATCTCACCCTTATACGGTTGATATTCCTTAAAACGGTGTGCCATGATAGCCTCGCCGGCAGAAGCGGTCAACACATTGGTACGCAGACCGATGATACCGCGCGACGGCATGTCGAACTCAAGATTTACACGTTCGCCGGCACTTTCCATCTTCACCATTTCACCTTTACGACGGGTCACCATATCAATCATCTTGCTGGCATATTCTTCGGGAACATTGATGGTAAGCTCTTCAATAGGTTCGCATTTCACGCCGTCAATCTCCTTGAAGATTACCTGCGGTTGCCCTACCTGCAACTCATACCCTTCACGACGCATGGTCTCAATCAGTACGGAAAGATGAAGCACGCCACGGCCGGAAACAATCCACTTGCCGTCTTCCTCGCTCTTGCGCACGCGAAGTGCAAGATTCTTATCCAACTCCTTCATCAAACGGTCGTGGATGTGGCGGGAAGTAACAAACTTACCTTCCTTACCGAAGAACGGAGAGTCATTAATGGTGAAGAGCATACTCATCGTAGGTTCATCAATGGCAATAGGCGGCAACGCTTCCGGATTTTCGTAATCGCAGACCGTATCTCCGATTTCGAATCCTTCGATACCTACCAACGCACAGATGTCACCGGAAGACACTTCCTGCACCTTTACACGGCCCATACCTTCGAATGTATGCAATTCCTTGATTTTTGATTTCACGATACTCCCGTCACGCTTTGCCAAAGACACATTCATGCCTTCTTTCAATATGCCACGGTGTACGCGGCCCACAGCAATACGCCCGGTATACGAAGAATAATCCAGCGAAGTAACCAGCATTTGCGGTGTACCCTCCAACTGTTCGGGGGCAGGAATATTCTCCAAGATACAGTCCAGAAGCGGATAAATGTTATCAGTCGGCTGCTGCCAGTCGGTACTCATCCAATTATTCTTGGCAGAACCGTAGATAACGGGGAAATCCAGCTGGTCCTCGGTTGCATTCAGGCTGAACATCAAGTCGAACACCATCTCGTACACTTCTTCGGGACGGCAGTTTGGCTTATCCACCTTATTCACAACAACGATAGGTTTCAGACCAATCTGCAGAGCTTTCTGCAATACAAACCGTGTCTGCGGCATAGGACCTTCGAAAGCATCCACAAGCAGAATGCATCCATCCGCCATATTCAATACACGTTCCACTTCACCTCCGAAGTCACTGTGTCCCGGAGTATCAATAATGTTAATCTTGGTGTCTTTGTAGTTGATAGAAACGTTCTTTGAGAGAATCGTTATACCTCGTTCACGCTCCAGGTCATTGTTATCCAACATTAATTCACCTGTGCTCTGGTTGCTGCGGAAAAGGTTTCCGGCCAAAAGCATCTTGTCAACGAGCGTCGTTTTCCCATGGTCCACATGGGCAATAATTGCAATGTTTCTAATCTTTTGCATATAATACCTATTATTTTCAGGCGACAAAGTTAGTGATTTTGGATTAGATATGCAGTATAGATATGATTTTTTTGCTGAATATCATTGTGATATAAAAGTTTATCCCTATCTTTGCAGCCCCGAAAGGGAATATTTATAATAACTTTTAATTAAACATTATGTATTTAGACGCTGCTAAAAAGCAAGAAATCTTCGGCAAATACGGAAAGTCTAACACTGATACTGGCTCAGCTGAGGCTCAGATAGCTTTGTTTTCCTACCGTATTGCTCATCTGACTGAGCACCTTAAGCTCAACAGAAAGGATTATAGTACAGAAAGAGCTTTGACTATGTTGGTAGGTAAACGCCGTGCATTGCTGACTTACCTGAAGGATCGCGACATCACCAGATATCGTGCTATTGTCAAAGAACTCGGCTTGCGTAAGTAATCTACTTGCGGCAAAACCATTAAAAAAGGAAGTTTTCCAAAAGGAAACTTCCTTTTTTGTTTATAATCCGATTTATACGTAATTTTGTATCCATGAAAAGGAAAGTATCAGCAGCAAATCTTTCGATAGCAATCACTTTTCTATTGGTACTGCTATCATTCGGCTTCGGTTATCGCAGCTATTCGCAGGCAGAACAACGTGTGGTCTCTGACCTGAATCAAGCGCTGCAACGCACAGTATTGCAGCACAAGGGATTATGGTTGAATGCAGATACCATCCAAACCTATGCCAAGTTGCAAGAAGTGATGGGCACTCCCGTTTCCGTAAGCGGTTTCCACAGAGCCTTTACCGAAGCATTGTCCATCACCGGATTGAAAGATGTTTCTACCCTTTCGCTGCATATACTGAAAAAGAACTCTCCCGCCACCGTATTCAATGAGATTCCTGCCGGATGTCTTGCCAGCGACACATTGGTATGGCTCTCCACCACAGCCGATGCATCTGGACTGACACTTTCCTTCCGGGGATATGCCCGTTGCTCAGCTACCATGCTGTTCAGCTTATCCAAGCAGACAATTCCGGCAACATTGCTATTGGCCGCCCTGCTGTGGGGAGGATTCACCTTTTTCTATTTCCGTCGGCGCACAAAGACTAATGCCAGTAACGGGCAGCAACAAGAAAACTTCATTACCTTCGGCAACCTTTCGCTTTCCCTCCAGGAAGCCTGCTTCTATAACGAACAGCAGGAAAAGCTAAAACTCACCCCCATGCAGTACACACTGATGGAGATGTTCTACCTTTCTTCCTCACACCTACTTTTCAAATCCGACATCTGCCAATCGCTATGGCCGGGAAAAGACAATGCAGACGAAACGCTTTACACATTGATACGGCGTCTGAAGCCCATTGTCGAGGACAACAGCAACCTCAGAATAACAACAGATCGTGGCCGCGCCTACGGACTGGAAATAAAAACCTAAACATTATAGAATCATGAAGACTAACAAACTTATCCTATTAGGGCTAATCTGCCTAACTGTCGCAATGCCGACAACCGCCCAAAACCGTAACGAAAAGAAAGCGCGCACTGAACGTGCTGTAAAAGAAGCTATTGCTGCTAAACAATACAAAATCAACGTAGATCGGATGCAACCGATGAGAGGCGGTAGCCGTAACCTGACCACCAACTATACACTGGAAATTAGAAACGACTCCGTTTTCTCTTACCTGCCTTACTTTGGAGTGGCCTACAATGCTCCGTATGGAGGAGGCAAGAGCCTGAATTTCAATGCATCCATCACCGGATACACAACCAGAGCACTCAAAAAAGGCAAAATCCAAATAGACTTCAAGACCCGTAGTGATGAAGACAATTATGAGTACCGCCTCACCATCTTTCCCGATGGTTCTACCAGTATCCATGTGCAACCCATGAACAAACAGTCCATCTCGTTCACCGGAGAGATGGATACAGAAAAGTAATCATCTTCCCCCTTTAAAAGGACAAAAGAAAGTATTGTCAGTCTATTGTCAGGCAAATGTCAGACAACTATCCGCTTTTTATTTCTTCCATCCCGGCAGAAAGCGGATACCTTCGTGTCCCGAAATCAAACAACAACCGGAACATGAAACAGATAATATGTATTCTTGCCCTGCTCCTAATGAGCGTCACGACAACAAAAGCACAAACCAGCCCGGCAACACCCTCCATCCGAGGTAAAATTCTCACAGAGGAAAAGCAACCGATAGAGTTTGCCAACATCGCCCTCCTTTCCGAAGATTCCACCTTCATACAAGGAACGTGTAGCCGAAGCGACGGTAGTTTTGAACTTCTCCCTCCCGCTCCCGGAAACTATCTACTACAAGTTTCTTCCATCGGTTACAAACCCCTTTGCCAGCCTTGCCCCACCGGGAGTACCCACAACTGGATATTGCAAACCGATGCCGTGCTACTTGCGGAAACCGTCATCACCGCCGCCCGCCCCGTTTTCCGACTAAAGGGCGGAAAGTTGGAGACAAGCGTACGGCAAACCCTGCTCGCATCCTTGAATGATGCCAACGACGTATTGAAACATATCCCCGGACTACGCTCCTCTGATGAGGGGTATACCGTTTTTGGCAAAGGGACACCGGTCATCTATATAGACAACCGCCTTCTGCAAGACAACTCCGAGCTGCAACGCCTCTCTGCCGCCGATATTGAAAAAGTGGAGCTCATCACCAACCCGGGTGCAGAGTACGATGCTACCGTTAAAGCCGTTGTACGCATACGCACCGTACGTAACAAAAGAGACAGTTTTGGCGGTAATTTCCGTGCAGGAATCACCCAACGGAGACGCAGCAGCCATTACGGACAAGTCAATCTGAATTATCAGAAGAAAGGACTGTCCCTGCTGGGCATGCTGTACACCAATTATGAAAACAGAAAACGCCACCAGGAGGTTCGCTACCAGATACCGTCCGAAATACAATGGGATGTAAATAACCGGGTTCACTTATATAATAAGGGACTACTTGCCGGAGGAAAAGCAAGCGCCAGTTACGACTTCACCCCCCAACACAGCCTCGGTGCCTCCTATGAGTTTCATCGTACCCCCGATTATCACAGCAGTGACCATTCGGCATATACCGTCCGGGCAAATGAAGAATTGGCCGATCACACCATACATTCCTCCCAAAACTTGCAGCAAACCAACCGGCACCAGCTGAATGCCTACTATCAGGGCAGCATAAAGCAACTCCACATAAACTTCAACACCGACCTGGTATACGGAAAAAGTTATAATCACCAGGAGGCTAAAGAAGAAAGCCAGACCGAAGGCAATCGCGACATCAGCTCTTTCAACCACGCCGACAACCGCCTTTATGCCGCCAAGTTGATTCTGACCCATCCCCTTTGGAAAGGTGAACTGAAGACCGGTGCCGATTACACCTTCATCCGGCGAAATGACAATTTCCTGAACCGGCAGCACATACTTCCCGATACAGACAGTCGAATCGACGAAAGCAAGTCCGCCGTCTTTGCCGAATACTCACTGACATTAGGAAAAATCAGCCTTCTTGCAGGACTGCGCTTCGAGCATGCCGTCTCCGACTATTGGGAGCAGGAAAAGTACGTGTCCGGTCAAAGTCGTACTTACAATGACTGGTGCCCCAACCTATCGGTAGACTTTCCTCTCGGCAAAGCCCAAGCCAATCTCAGCTATACAGCCAAAAGCAACCGCCCCAGCTTCTTCCAGCTACGTAGCACACTGAGTTATAACAACCGTTTCATCTACGAAGGCGGAAACCCACTGCTCACCCCCGAAACCAACCACGACCTGCAGTTCACGGCCCTTTACAAGTGGGTACAATTCGGACTTAACTACCAATACCGCCGCAATGCCATTGCCTTCATGACCAAAGAATACGAGGACAATCCGGATGTTGTCATCTTCACTACCGGAAATTTCAAACGGATGCAGTATCTCACCGCCTCTGCCCATCTGTCACCCACCGTCGGCATCTGGAAACCGGAGCTCGGCATCTACTTCGCCCAACCGTTCTTCAAAGTCACCAATCAAGGCAGTAGCAAGAATATGAACCGCGGCAGCATTTACCTCTTTCTGCAAAACAGTCTCCAGCTTCCGGACGAGTGGATTCTCTCCCTTGATGCCGACTACCAGAGCGAAGGCAACTTCGGCGCCATGCTGCAACGTTCCTATTGGGGCATAAACGCCGGCATCCGCAAAACATTCTTCAACAAAAGGCTGACGCTCGGACTGCAAGCCAATGACCTGTGGAATTCCCGGTATGGCTCCTTCATGCTGTTCGGTCCCCGGCTGACCTATACGAAAAAGGCAAACCCGGACTCGCGCAGCTTCTCCCTGAACCTAAGCTATCGTTTCAATGCAGCAGGCAAAGCGTACAAAGGAAAGCACGTATCGGAACAAGACTTGAAGCGGCTATAAACAGAACTTTGGGGAAGAAAGAGAAACAGAACAGAAGAATATTATACAAATAAGCCGACCACCGGAGATATTTCAGCAATATTTTCCCTCAGAATGTTGCATCAAGTAAAAGTTTCTCTTATTTTTGCGGTTTAACAGCTATAAATTATAACCTTTAGACAGAAAATACTATCATTATGGATACCAGCAAAATCGTAGGAGAAAAAATAAAATCACTCCGTGAAAGCCAATCCATCAGTATGGAAGAACTGGCACAGCGTTCGGGACTTGCTATCGAACAGATTGAACGTATAGAAAACAACATCGACCTCCCGTCACTGGCTCCCCTCATCAAGATAGCGCGTGTGCTGGGTGTACGTTTGGGAACTTTTCTTGACGACCAGGATGAGAACGGTCCCGTGGTCTGCCGTAAGGACGAGTCGCAGAACAGCATCAGTTTCTCCAACAATGCCATCCACAGCCGCAAGCATATGGAGTATCATTCACTCTCCAAATCCAAAGCCGACCGCCACATGGAGCCGTTTATCATTGATGTGGCCGCTACGGACGACAGTGACTTTGTACTCTCCTCACACGAAGGCGAAGAATTCATCATGGTGATGGAAGGAACCATGGAAATCAGTTACGGCAAAAACACCTACCTGCTCGAAGAAGGTGACAGCATCTATTACGATTCCATCGTTCCGCACCACGTACACGCCTATGAAGGGCAGGCAGCCAAGATACTTGCAGTAGTTTATACACCAATTTAAATTAATGGAAAATTGAAAGGTGAAAATGGAAAATGATAAATACTTTCTATTTTCACCTTTCAACTTTCCACTTTCAACTTCCACATCATGTTATACGAACGTACCCTCGGCCAATGGTTGGAACATTGGGCCGAAACAACACCAGACAAAGAATATATCGTTTACTCTGACCGCAACCTGCGTTTCACCTGGAGCCAGTTCAACCGCCGGGTGGACGACATGGCCAAAGGACTTATCGCCATCGGCGTGGAGCGGGGAACACACGTAGGTATCTGGGCAGCCAACGTACCCGACTGGCTGACTCTATTATACGCTTGCGCCAAGATAGGTGCCGTCTACGTAACGGTAAACACCAACTACAAACAGTCCGAGCTGGAATATCTCTGCCAGAACTCCGACATGCATACCCTCTGCATCGTCAATGGCGAAAAGGACAGTGACTTTGTGCAGATGACCTATACCATGCTTCCGGAACTGAAGACCTGCCAACGCGGACACTTGAAAAGCGAACGTTTCCCTTATATGAAAAACGTCATCTACGTGGGGCAGGAGAAGCACCGGGGCATGTACAACACGGCCGAAATACTTCTCTTGGGCAACAATATAGAAGACAGCCGCCTGAATGAACTCAAAAGTCAGGTCACTTGCCACGATGTAGTGAACATGCAATACACCTCCGGCACTACGGGATTCCCGAAAGGCGTCATGCTTACCCACTACAACATTGCCAACAACGGTTTCCTCACCGGTGAGCACATGAAGTTTACCGCCGATGACAAGCTCTGCGTCTGCGTACCATTGTTCCATTGCTTTGGCGTGGTACTTGCCACCATGAACTGCCTGACACACGGCTGTACAGAAGTAATGGTGGAACGCTTCAACCCACTGGTAGTGCTCGCCTCTATCCACAAGGAGCGCTGCACGGCACTTTACGGCGTACCCACCATGTTCATTGCCGAACTGAACCATCCGATGTTCGACATGTTCGATATGTCCAGCCTACGTACGGGTATCATGGCAGGTTCCCTCTGCCCGGTAGAGCTGATGAAGCAGGTGGAAGAGAAAATGTACATGAAGGTAACCAGCGTTTACGGGCTGACCGAAGCTGCTCCCGGAATGACCGCCACCCGGATAGATGACCCATTCGACGTACGTTGCAACACTGTAGGACACGACTTTGAACATACGGAAGTAAAGGTTATCGACCCCGAAACCGGAGAAGAGTGTCCCGTAGGCGTACAAGGTGAAATGTGCAACCGCGGATACAACACCATGAAGGGTTACTACAAAAACCCGGAAGCCACAGCCGAAGTCATTGATGAGAACGGCTTTCTGCACTCGGGAGACCTTGGAATAAAGGACGAGGACGGCAATTACCGCATCACAGGACGCATCAAGGACATGATTATCCGCGGTGGTGAGAATATCTATCCCCGCGAGATAGAAGAGTTCCTCTATCAACTGGAAGGCGTAAAAGACGTGCAGGTAGCCGGTATTCCCTCTAAGAAGTACGGTGAAGCCGTAGGCGCTTTCATCATCCTGCACGAAGGAGTGGATATGCACGAATCGGATGTACGAGACTTCTGCATCGGCAAAATATCCCGCTACAAGATACCCAAGTATATCTTCTTCATCAAAGAATTCCCCATGACGGGAAGTGGCAAGATACAGAAATTCAAGCTGAAAGATCTGGGATTGCAACTTTGCAAGGAGCAGGGGATTGAGATTGTGTAATAATAAAGGATAAGAGATAAGGGGTTAGCGATTAGGGATTATTTGGGGCCGCATAGACTTTAATATAGGCATAAACCCATCCTTAATCCCTAATCGCTAACCCCCTTATTTTTCTTCTTTTTCCGGATACTTCATATTCTCCTCTTTCATCTGTTCCAATACCTCATGCAGGTATTTGGCAGACTCCCACTTAGCCATTGGCAGGTCGTGGAGCAGGTAGTTGCCGCAATCTTGCGGAGCGGCACCGGGAACTTCACCTTCATACTCGGCAACAAAACGGAAGGTATCCTGCATCAGTGCCAGTATGTCCTGTGGTTTCAAGTCGCCTTTCATCAGCAGATAATTGCCGGTGAGGCAGCCCATGGGGCCCCAATAGATAATCTTGTCCTGCCACTGCGGGTCATTACGCAGGTAGGTGGCGGCAAGATGTTCGATAGTATGCAGAGCACCTTGTCCCAAGGCAGGCTCACGGTTGGGCTCTTTCATACGGATGTCGAAAGTAGTGACTGTTTCTCCGTTCACTTCATCCTGGCGGGATACGTAAATACCGCGCAACAAGCGGATGTGGTCAATTGTAAAACTGGGAATCTTCTTCATGAGTTATGAGTTATAAGTTATGAGTTATAAATTGCTGGGAAGGGTGGAGAGGAAGGTCCATATCGTGAGGAACGAACGCTCTGCCATGGTTCCCCAGAAATCGGCATACTGCGAAGCATGGTCCTCTACTCCGGGTGTGTCGCTGATGATGCGGAAGCTGAGAAAAGGAACATTGTACAGATAGCAAGTCTGCGCAATGGCGGCAGACTCCATATCAACGGCAAGACCGTCGGGGAAACGTTGCTTGATGGTATCCAGCTCCGTACGGTTGGTGATGAACTGGTCGCCGGTACAGACAAGTCCGCTGTGGATGCGGCTTTCCATTCCGGCTTCGTTCAGCGACAAGGCATGTTTCAACAGAGAGGAACATCCCTCGTAAGAGGCGGGAAAACCTTGCACTTGTCCGTACTCGTTACCGTCGCCGCACCAGACGTCGTGATACACCAGACGTTGGCTTGCCACTACATCCGTCACCTTCAGGCAAGCATCAATGCCGCCCGCCACACCGGTGCTGACGATGCAGTCCGGAGAAAAGCGCCGTATCAGTTCCGAAGCTCCTACCGCTGCACTCACCTTACCGATGCCACACTGCGTAAGTATCACACGATTACCGCCAAGCAATCCTTCTACATAATGCAGATTGCCGTCACCCGACATTTTCTTATCCTGCAAGCGTTCCACCAGTTGGCGGTGTTCGCTGTCCATTGCACTGATTATCCCTATTGTCATATCTATAATAATTTAAGCTTGCATATTATCGTTAAAGCACTTTAATCTTTTTTTGGAAAGGCAAAGGTACAACATTCTGCCGATAACGTGACAATAACAATCTGCATTTATGTATCTTTGCCACAAAAGCAAAGATAGGCTGCACCTCAACAGAACTTTTTCATGCAAGCATGAAAGTTCTGTATTCGGTTTGCATTATCTTTGCCCCACGATTGATTAATTGATAACTCATAATTTATAACTCATGAAGAAGCTTCTTCCCGACCTTATTGCCATCCTGGCATTCGTCCTCCTTTCCTTCGCCTACTTCTTCCCGGCGGATATAGAAAACCGTATTCTCTTTCAGCACGACACGGCTGCAGGAGCAGGGGCAGGACAAGAAGTCAAGGAGTATTACGAACAGACGGGCGAACGCAGCCGTTGGACAAACTCGCTGTTCGGCGGTATGCCCATGTATCAGATAGCCCCTTCGTATGACTCCACCAAGTCACTGCAGTGGGTACAGAAAGCCTACCAACTCTTCCTGCCCGACTATGTGTGCCTCACATTCATGCTGATGCTCGGCTTCTACATCCTGCTGCGCGTCTTCGGCATACCGGTCTGGCTGGCCGGACTGGGCGGTATCATGTGGGCATTCTCGTCCTATTTCTTCATCCTGATATCTGCCGGACACATCTGGAAGTTCATCACCCTTGCCTACGTGCCGCCCACCATAGCAGGCATTGTGCTCGCCTATCGTGGGAAACTGCTGTGGGGAGGCATCCTCACCGCCTTGTTCGTGGCCCTGCAAATCACCTCGAACCACGTGCAGATGTCCTATTACTTCTTCTTCGTCATCCTTTTCTTTGTGGGAGCCTACTTCGAGAAAGCATGGCGTACCAAGACATTGCCCCAGTTCTTCAAGGCAAGTGCCGTACTGATTGTGGCAGCCCTCGTCGGCATAGCCGCCAACGTATCCAACCTCTATCACACCTATGCCTACAGCAAAGAAACCATGCGCGGCAAAAGCGAACTGGTGCAGACCGGCGACGCTGCCAAGCAGACCAGTAGCGGGCTGGACCGCGACTACATCACCCAGTGGAGCTACGGCATCGACGAAACACTGACTCTGCTGGTGCCCAACTTCAAAGGCGGAGCATCTGCCGCCCTCAGCCAGAGTGAAACTGCCATGAGCAAGGCAAACCCGATGTACAGCAGTCTGTACGGCTCACTGACACAATATTTCGGTACCCAGCCCATGACGTCGGGTCCCGTCTACGTCGGAGCATTCGTCTTGTTTCTGTTCGTACTGGGATGCTTCATCGTGAAAGGACCGTTGAAGTGGGCATTGATAGGAGCCACCTTCTTCTCCATCGTCTTGTCCTGGGGCAAGAACTTCATGCCGCTGACGGATTTCTTCATCGATTACGTCCCGTTGTACAACAAGTTCCGCGCCGTGTCCTCCATCCTTGTCATAGCAGAGTTCACGATACCTTTGCTGGCTATCTTTGCCCTGAAACGCCTGCTCGAAGAGCCGGAAATCTTAAAACAGGAAAAGAAGCCCCTCGGCATCAGCCTGCTGCTCACTGCAGGCATCGCCCTGCTGCTTGCCGTTGCCCCGGGCAGCATCGGCTCCGGCTACGTGCCCGCCCAAGAGGCACAGATGCTGCAGAATGCCGTCAACCAGCAGATGATACCCGCCAACGAGCTCTCCGGCATCCTTGCCAACTTGGGAGAGATGCGTGCCGAACTCGTCAGCAGCGACGCCCTGCGTAGCTTCATCATCATAGGCATCGGCTGCAGCCTGCTCTGGCTCTATGCAAGCGGCAAGCTGCGCAGCTCGCTGACCATTGCAGGTATCACCATACTCTGCCTGGCAGATATGTGGGGGGTCAACAAGCGCTATCTGAATGATGCCCAGTTCGTGCCCCACTCCATCCGTACGGAAACCTTCACCAAGACAAATACAGACGAGCTGATACTACAAGATACCAGCTTGGACTATCGTGTATTGAACTTTGCCACCAGCACCTTCGATGACAACAACACCTCCTACTGGCACAAAAGCGTCGGCGGTTATCACCCGGCCAAGCTGCGCCGCTACCAGGAAATGATAGAGCATCACATCTCTCCCGAAATGCAGGCGGCCTACAAGGCCATTGCTACCGCCGGAGGTGAGATGGACAGCGTGGATGCCAATAAGTTCCGCGTACTGAACATGCTGAACACCAAATACTTCATCTTCCCTGCAGGACAGCAAAGACAAACCGTTCCCATCCTCAACCCGCACGCCTACGGCAATGCATGGTTTGTAAACAAGGTGCAGTATGTGAACAACGCCAACGAAGAGATTGACGCCCTGGACAGCATCATACCCACAGAGACAGCCGTAGTGGATGCCCGCTTCAAGGATGTACTGAAAGGTACCACGGAAAGTTATAAAGACAGCCTCTCCAGCATCCGCCTGACAAGTTACGCACCTAACCGCCTGACGTACGAAACGAACAATGCCCAAGACGGTATTGCCGTATTCTCCGAAATCTATTATCCGGACGGCTGGCACGTAACCATCGACGGACAGCCTGTCGAACTGGCACGCGCCGACTATATCCTGCGCACAATGTATGTTCCTGCCGGACAGCACACCATCGAAATGCGCTTTGACCCCACCAGCCTGCACGTGACGGAAGGCATCGCCTACGGAGCACTGGCACTGCTGGTGATAGGTATCATCGTGGCAGTGCTGATAGCCAAAAGGAAGTATGTAAAGGCATAAAAAAAATATCATATCATTCCCCCACAAGGACTCGACGCATTCCGCTATTCATACCCTGATACGGAATGCGTCGAGTGCTTATGTCCGTTCCGTTATCCCCTCATGTTTGTTCTGTCATTCCCTTATGTCTGTTCTATCAACCCCTATATATTGATGAAAAACCACGGCTGTGAAGCATATTCTTCACAGCTGTGGCACGTCTTCTTCACAACTGTGGAAAAGGCGTACCACAGCCGTGCGCACATGATAAACCCAGAGGCTTCTCAAGACAAACCACCGTGCAAAACACAACAGAAGCCTATGTAACACACAACGGAAGCCTATGCAAGAGACAAGAAAGCCCGGTCAGATGCGCAAAAAAACCGTTTCTACCCTCCCGGGTAAAAACGGTTCAAGTCAATAATACATGAAAAAACGCTATTTAGAGAGAGTCTCTTCTATAACGGAATGGTTCTCTTCCTTCTTCACTCATCATCAGCAGTTCTCCGAACTGACATCAAAGTTAGGGAAGCATAACAAGAACAACAAATAGAATCTACGAAAAGGCATATCTCATCGACAGAACGGAAAAGAATGAACCCTACAATAGGGAAAAGAATGAAAAAAAAGCTATAAACAGTCGGCAGAACGATATATTTCAGTAACTTTGCTAACGTGAAAACAGGCTGCACCCCAGCATAAAAAAATGAACAGTATGGAAACTACCAGACAAAATAAAATAGCCCGTCTCCTGCAGAAGGAACTGAGTGATATCTTCTTGTTGCAAACCAAGTCCATGCCCGGCATACTGATTTCCGTCAGTGCCGTACGCATCAGCCCCGACATGAGCGTGGCACGCGCTTATCTCAGTATATTCCCCTCGGAGAAAAGCGAAGAAATAGTCAAGAACATCAACGGAAACATGAAATCCATACGCTTTGAACTGGGTACCCGCGTACGCCACCAACTACGCATTATCCCCGAACTAAAGTTCTTCGTAGACGACTCACTGGACTATCTGGAACGAATTGATGAACTGTTGAAATAATGTCCCTTCCCTTCTTTATAGCCCGCCGCTACCTCTTCTCCAAGAAGAAACACAATGCCATTAATATCATCTCCGGTATTTCGGTGTGTGGAGTGGCATTGGCTACGTTGGCGTTGGTATGCACCTTGTCCGTGTTCAACGGTTTTCAGGACATGGTGGCAGGCTTTTTCACAGCCTTCGACCCGGAACTGAAAATCACCGTCCGCGAAGGTAAGGTTTTCGACCCGCACGAAGCGTGCATCCGGCAAGTACACGCCCTGTCCGAGATTGACGTGTGGACGGAAACACTGGAAGAGAATGCCATGGTGCAGTACAAGGACCGCCAGGCAATGGCCGTCATCAAAGGAGTGGAGGACAATTTCGAACAGCTTACATCCATCGACAGCTTGCTCTATGGGACGGGAAAGTTCCTGCTGAGCGACTCGGTGGTGGACTATGGTTTTCTGGGTGTGGAACTTATATCCGAGTTGGGCACCGGCATTCAGTTCGTGGACCCGTTGCAGGTCTATGCCCCCAAACGAAACGTACGGGTAAACATAGCCAACCCCACTGCGGCTTTCAACCGGGAGTATCTCTTCTCGCCCGGCGCCATCTTTGCCGTCAACCAGCAAAAATACGATTCACGCTACATACTGACGTCACTCGACTTTGCCCGCCGTCTGTTCAATTATGACACGGAAGTCTCTGCCATCGAGATGAAACTGAAACCCGGTTCCAACATCGGCTCCGTACAAAAGAAAATAGCAGGCATTCTCGGCGACCGGTTCATTGTACAGAACCGCTACGAGCAGCAGGCCGATGTTTTCCGCATCATGGAAATAGAGAAACTTATCTCTTATCTCTTCCTCACCTTCATTCTGGGTATCGCATGCTTCAATGTCATCGGTTCGCTGTCCATGCTGATACTGGACAAACGGGAGGACGTGGAGACACTGCGCAACCTGGGTGCCGATGACCGGCTCATAGCGCGCATCTTCTTGTTCGAAGGCAGGATGATTTCTGTATTCGGCGCCCTCTCCGGCATCGTTTTAGGATTGTTGCTGTGCTTTCTGCAGCAACGTTTCGGGTTGATTTCATTGGGGGGAGGCAATGGAAGTTTTGTAGTGGACGCTTATCCGGTAAGTGTACATGCCACGGATATTATTCTGGTATTCTTAACGGTCATCACTGTAGGCTTCTTGTCCGTATGGTATCCGGTGAGATACCTCAGCAAGCGGCTGCTGAGAAAAAGATAAAAAAACAGTTACTTCTTACGGATAATCGTCAATCCGTCACGCAGGGGAAGAATGACTTTCTCCACACGCACATCCCGCGCCACCAAATCATTGAAGGCTTTGATACTGATTGTTTGCAGGTCTGTGCGATGGGGTTGTTCTTCCAGCACATGGCCATCCCACAAGGTATTGTCGGCAATGATATATCCACCGCCGGAAAGGCGGGCGAGCACCATTTCATAATACTCTATGTATTTACGCTTATCTCCGTCAATAAAGGCAAGGTCGAAAGTGAGGTCCAGTTGCGGTACCCGCTCCAAGGCATCGCCAATGTAGAACCTGATTTTATCCGCGTAATCGGAGTTCTCAAGCCACGGACGGGTGAAGTCCTCCTGCTCGTCGTTGATTTCAAACGTATGCAACATCCCTCCCTCCGGCAGCCCTTCCGCTATGCAAAGGGCGGAATAACCGCTATAAGTCCCTATCTCAAGCACCTGCCGGGGACGAATCATCCGGACAAACATCTTGAGCATACGCCCCTGCAAATGTCCGGAAGCCATGCGGGGATATAGCAACTTGACATGCGTGTCGCGATAGAGTGCTTTCAGATAATCGCCCTCATCATCAATGTGCTGCAAAATGTATTCGTCAATCGTCACTTTGTTAATGGATTATAGGTTAGGGATAAGGGATTAGGGGTTAGGGGTTAGTTCTGCGCACAATTATTAATTAATCATTAACCGCTAATCCCTAACCCTTTATCCTTAATCCCTTATCCTACAAGTATCTGTTACTGTTGGGCAGCACACTATCTTCAGCATGCTTCAAGGCATCTTCTACGACATTGATTTCAAGGAAAGAGGTCTGTGTGCCTTCCTTACCGCTACTCAGGTAGCCCACCATGTCCGTAGGACATAAACGGCCTTCCTTCAACAAGCGACGCAAGGCTGCAAAGTAATATTCCTGCCCGTTGGCAAGTTCGGGCATATAGATAGCTTCCACACCGTAGGAAAGGGCAAGGTGCCGCATGGTCTTTTCCTTGTAGCAGATGGCCAACACCGGATATTTGCCACGGAAAGCGGCAAGATTACGGGCTGTACGGCCGCTGTAACTGTCGGTGATGATTGCGCGGATCTTCAGTTTGGTAGTGGCTTTTACTGCTTGTTTGGCAAGGAAAGCCGTTACATCGTTGCTGTTCTCATCCAATGGAATACGAATATCATTGTCGGGCAACTTGTCTTTTTCCGCTTGCGCGGCAATTTTGGTCATGGTCTTCACGGCTTCCACCGGATATTTTCCGTATGCAGTTTCACCGCTCAGCATCAAGGCATCCGTACGATAATAGATGGCATTGGCAATATCCGTCACTTCCGCACGGGTGGGGCGTGGGTTGGAAATCATGGTATGAAGCATCTGTGTGGCAACAATCACCGGCTTCTTGGCAAGAATACACTTGCGGATGAGCACACGCTGGATGCCCGGAATACGTTCCTGCGGAACTTCAATACCGAGGTCACCGCGAGCTATCATCACACCGTCGGCTACTTCCAGGATTTCATCGATATTATCAACGCCTTCCTGATTCTCAATCTTAGCAACAATACGGATATCGCTGTTATGAGCGTCAAGAATCGCCTTGATGTCGAGTATATCCTGCTTATTGCGCACAAAGGAGTGGGCAATGAAGTCTATGTTCTTCTCAATAGCATAAAGGATATTGGTGCGGTCCTTCTCCGTCAGAGAAGGCAGATTGATGCGGACGCCGGGAACGTTGACGCTCTTGCGGCTGCCCAGAGTAGCCTCATTCTGTACTTCGCAGAGCAGGTAGTCGGGGGTCTTCTCTACAACAACCAACTCCAAGTCACCGTCATCAATAAGGATATGGCCGTCCACATTCAAGTCTTTGACGAAATGGGGATAGGATACCGAGATACATTCACGGGTAGTCTCCTGCTCCGGGTTGCCTACCACCTTCACGCGGTCGCCCGCCTTGAAAGGAATGGGCTCAGCCAGAACCGTCGTGCGGACCTCCGGTCCTTTCGTATCCATCAGGATAGCGATGCGGTTGGAAACCGAACGCACATTGTTAATCAACTTCTCGGCACCTTCACGGCCAAGATGTGCAGTATTCATACGTACAACATTCATACCTGCATCGAACAACTGCTTTATAAAATCAACATCACAGCGCTGGTCAGAAATCGTTGCGACAATCTTCGTTTGCTTCAATAACATAATCTATATACCTATTTTATTTAATAATCTTTTAATGCCTCCATGGCCAGACGGTAGGAGTTCAGCCCGAAACCGAGAATGACACCCTTGCAAGCGCAGGAAATCATGGACACATGACGAAAAGCCTCGCGGGCATGTACATTAGAGATATGCACCTCAATCACCGGAGAAGTGACCGAACGGATAGCATCTTGCAGAGCGATGGACGTATGGGTGTAAGCACCCGCATTCAAAATGATGCCGTCCACATCAAAACCTACCTGCTGAATCTTGTCTATCAGCTCTCCCTCAATGTTGGACTGGAAATAGTCAATCTGTACATCCGCATATTTCTTACGGAGTTCGGCAAGGTAGTCTTCAAAAGTAACGCTACCGTAAATGGAAGGTTCACGTTTGCCCAAGAGATTTATATTGGGGCCGTTAATAATCTGTATCCTCATAACACAATTTTTTATACCTTTGCGGTGCAAAGATAGTGCAAACCGAAAGCAGATGCAAATTTATTTGCAATTTGCTGAAATGCAGCCTATTTTCGCGAAGCAAAGGTAGAAAAAAGAAATGAAATCAGAAGAAAAATCCACGAATAAGGAGAAACAAACGCTGATAATCAGAAAGTACCACCAGTATCTGAAACTGGAAAAAGCACTCTCACCCAATACAGTGGATGCTTACCAAACAGACTTACAGAAGCTGCTGCACTTTCTGGAAGGAGAGGGTATCGCTATCCTTGACACTACCCTGGATGACTTGCAGCATTTTGCCTCCGGACTGCACGACATCGGCATCCATCCCCGCTCGCAGGCACGCATCTTGTCGGGCATCAAGTCATTTTTCCATTTCCTCGTCATAGCCGACTACCTGGAGGGAGACCCCAGCGAACTGTTGGAGGGTCCCAAAATCGGATTCAAGCTTCCAGAAGTATTGACGGTGGAAGAGATAGACCGCATCATCTCCGCCATTGACCTGGGCACAAATGAGGGGCAACGCAACCGGGCCATCCTCGAGACTCTATACAGTTGCGGTCTACGGGTATCGGAACTGTGCAATCTGAAAATCTCCGACTTGTATTTCGACGAAGGCTTCATCAAGGTAGAAGGTAAGGGCAGCAAACAGCGCCTTGTACCCATATCGTCCCGTGCCATCAAAGAGATAAGGAACTGGTTTGTAGACCGCAATGGAGGCTGGAAAATCAAGAAGGACTTCGAAGACTATGTATTCCTGGCACGCTGGGGCAAAAATATCTCGCGCATCATGGTATTCCATCTCATCAAGGAACTGGCAGAGAAGGCCGGCATCACCAAAAACATCAGTCCGCACACCTTCCGCCATTCCTTTGCCACCCACCTGCTTGAAGGAGGAGCCAACCTGCGCGCCATACAAAGTATGCTGGGCCACGAATCTATCGCTACAACAGAAATTTACACACATATTGACCGGCACAGATTGCGCAGTGAAATCATAGAACATCATCCCCGCAATATAAAGTACCGCAAAGAGCGAGAAATTCATTAAATTATGATAAAATTGCTGCACGAGTTAACAAACTGTAATAGGATTTAATATCTTTGCGTTGTTATGTCCATGCCTAAACAGCACACTAACATGGAATAGACAAATTTCAATTACAAACAATTAATTTATACCTAAAATGACTAAGAAATTGTATCTGCCGTTTTTAATGGCAATGATTGTTGCATTAATGACATCGTGCAGCAAAAAGATGGGTGAATTGTCATCAGATTATTTCACCGTAACTCCTCAAGTTCTAGAGGCTGTAGGTGGTAAAGTTCCCGCTACAATCAACGGAAAATTCCCCGAAAAGTACTTCAACAAGAAGGCTGTGGTAGAAGTAACCCCCGTACTGAAATGGAACGGTGGCGAAGCCAAAGGCCAGTCTGCTGTATTCCAGGGCGAAAAAGTAGAAGGTAACGACCAGACTATCTCTTACAAGATGGGCGGCAGCTACACTATGAAGACATCTTTCGACTATGTACCGGAAATGGCCAAATCCGAACTGTATCTGGAATTCAAGGCTACAGTAGGCAAAAAGACTGTCACTATCCCTGCTGTAAAAGTAGCTGATGGTGTAATCTCCACTTCTGAGATGCTGGAACAAACATTGGGCAGCGCTAACCCCGCCAATGGTGACGACGCTTTCCAACGTATCATCAAAGAAAAGCATGACGCCAACATCATGTTCTTGATTCAACAAGCCAACGTACGCGCCAGCGAATTGAAGACTGCCAAAGAATTCGGCAAAGAAGTGAAAAACATAGACGAAGCTGAAAACAAGAAAATCAGCAACATCGAAATATCCGCATACGCTTCTCCCGATGGTGGTGTAGGCTTGAATACTACACTGGCTGAGAACCGCCAGGACAACACGGCTAAAATCATCAACAGAGATTTGAAGAAAGCAAAAATCGATGCAGCAGTAGACACCAAGTATACGGCTCAGGACTGGGAAGGCTTCCAGGAACTGGTATCCAAATCAAACATCCAAGATAAAGAATTGATTCTTCGCGTTCTTTCCATGTATCAGGATCCTGAACAAAGAGAACAAGAAATCAAGAACATCTCTTCTGTTTATAAAACTTTGGCTGACGAAATCCTGCCGCAACTGCGTCGTTCACGCCTGACTTTGAACTACGAAATCATCGGTAAGTCTGACGAAGAAATCGCAAACCTCGCCGACAGCGATGCCAAGCAGCTGAACATCGAAGAATTACTGTATGCCACCACCTTGACTAAAGATGCTGCCAAGCAAGAAGCCATCTTCACAAAAGCTACTCAAATCTACCCGAACGATTTCCGTGCTTACAACAACTTAGGTAAACTGGCTTATCAGGCTGGTGATCTTGACAAGGCTGAAAGCTACTTCAAGAAAGCTCTCTCCATCAAGGATGCTCCTGAAGCAAACATGAATCTCGGTCTGATTGCCTTGACCAAGGGCGACAGAACAGCAGCAGAAAGCTATCTGAGCAAGGCTTCCGGTTCTAAGGAACTGAACGAGGCATTGGGTAATCTGTATGTTGCTCAAGGACAGTACGACAAGGCTGTCAGCTCATTTGGCGACACTAAGACTAACAGCGCTGCTTTGGCACAAATCCTGGCTAAGGACTACAACAAGGCTAAGAACACACTGGCTGCTATCGAAAGACCAGACGCTTATACTGACTACCTGATGGCTGTACTTGGCGCAAGAACCAACAATACATCTATGGTAACCAGCAGTCTGAAGAATGCCATTGCAAAAGAACCGGCTTTGGCAAAGAAGGCTGCTTCTGACCTGGAATTCGCCAAATACTTCACTAACACTGACTTTATGAATATCATCAAATAATAAAGGTTAGATTGAAAAGAACGTGCCCGGCATAGAAATATGTCGGGCATTTCTTTTTATTCACACCAAAAAGAAGTATTTTCGCGACGAAGTATCAGAAAAAGAACCGGAATGAAGAAAATCTATCTTGCATACCTTCTGCTTATTATATTGTCTGCCTGCGGCAGCAAAAATACAAATTCAGTCTACCTAAATGGTGAAATCAAAGGGCTGGGGAATGATACCCTTTATATATATGGTACGGACAAGTTCTATAACCGTATGGACACTCTGCTTGTCAAGGATGACAAGTTCTCTGCAACCCTCACCACCGACACACTTGCCTCTACATGGTTGCAATTCAGTGACGGTACGGAATATCCGCTTTACCTGGACAAAGGAGACAACATAAAGATAAAAGGTTCTGCCGCCGAACTTACTTCACTGGAAATCACGGGGAATGTTCCCAATGAAGAACTGACCGCCTTTCAGAAAGAGTTGAAAGGTTTGAGTACTCCCTCGGAGAAAGCATTGGAAGAAAAAGCAGAAGCCTTCATCAACAGCCATCCTTCTTCACTGGTAAGTATCTATCTGCTGGAGAAATATTTCGTGCAAAAACCGCAACCGGACTTCTCCTTAATCAAAGAAATGACAGAACACATGACCGGAGGCCTGAAAGACCGCCCATATGTGGACGAACTGCTTGACCTTATCCAAGAAGAAGAGAAGGTATCCGTCGGGAAAACCATCCCTTACGTCAACCTGCCCAATGCCAAAGGCACACAAATCAGCCGTACTAGCTTTAAGGACAAATATCTGTTGATACATTTTTGGGCATCTTGGGACCCGCAAAGCATGGAAGCCAACGCTGCCCTGCGCCGGATTTACAAGAAAGAAGAAAAGAACAAGCTATTCGCACTCTGGGGCATTTCCTTGGATATCGACAGAAAGGAATGGGAAGAAGCAATCAAAAGAGATACCCTGAAGTGGGAACAGAGTTGTGATTTCTCCGGATGGAACACAGCGCCCATCAAACAGCTCGCCATACAAGCATTGCCTGCCAATCTGTTCCTTAGCCCTTCCGGAAAAATTGAAGGGAAGAATATGAGTGAGGAAGACATCAAAAAGAAACTGGAGGAGATAGAGCAAAAGGAAAAAGAGAAGAAAGAGAGTGAAAAGAAACTCAAAAAACAAAACCGACGGTAGCCTATCCTGCCATCACTAACCCCTAATCACTAAAAACGTGCTCATAAAAGTTTTTGGAGCGGCTGTTCAAGGTATTGACGCAACCCTCATCACCATTGAAGTCAACAGTTCCAGAGGCTGTATGTTCTATTTAGTCGGTTTGCCGGACTCTGCGGTCAAAGAAAGCCATCAACGTATCATATCTGCTTTGCAGGTCAACGGCTACCGGATGCCGACCAGCAATATTGTCATCAACATGGCTCCGGCTGACATCCGCAAGGAAGGTGCAGCTTACGATTTACCTTTAGCCATCGGCATACTTGCCGCCAGCGAAGTTATCCAGTCCGATAAGCTGGAACGCTATCTGCTGATGGGTGAACTAAGCCTTGACGGCAGCCTGCAACCTATCAAAGGAGCACTCCCCATTGCCATCAAGGCCAGAGAACTGGGGTTTGAGGGTATGATTGTACCGCAACAGAATGCCCACGAAGCGGCAGTAGTAAACAATCTGAAAGTGTACGGAGCGGGAAACATCAAGGAAGTTATAGAATTCTTTAATGGCACGCAGGAATTAACCCCTACGTTAGTCAACACCCGCGAGGAATTCTATTCCCAGCAGAGCAACTTCGATTTCGACTTTGCAGAAGTAAAAGGACAGGAAAATGTGAAACGAGCCTTGGAGGTAGCTGCTTCGGGCAGCCACAATATACTTCTCATCGGTTCGCCGGGCAGCGGTAAGTCCATGCTTGCCAAGCGTCTGCCATCTATACTTCCTCCCCTCTCTTTGGGAGAGAGTCTGGAAACGACCAAGATTCATTCTGTTGCCGGAAAGTTGGGCAAAGACGGTGGACTCATCTCGAAACGCCCGTTCCGCGCCCCTCACCACACCATTTCTACGGTAGCGATGACCGGTGGAGGAAGTTTCCCCCAGCCCGGTGAAATCAGTCTGGCACATAACGGAATTTTATATCTTGATGAACTGCCAGAGTACAGCCGTAACGTATTGGAGGTTCTTCGCCAACCGCTGGAAGATAGGAAGATTACCGTGTCACGCATCCGATGCAATGTAGAGTATCCGGCAAGTTTTATGCTGGTAGCCTCTATGAATCCGTGCCCATGCGGGTATTACACGCATCCCACCAAGGCTTGTGTGTGCAGTCCCGGACAAGTACAAAAGTACCTGAACCGCATATCCGGACCTTTGCTCGACCGTATCGACCTGCAAATTGAAGTCACCCCACTCCCCTTTGAAGAGATGGCAGATTCCCGCCCCGGCGAATCGAGCGCCACCATACGCGAGCGTGTGATACGTGCCCGACAAATTCAAGAAGCAAGGTATGCAGACATTCCCGGCATATATTGTAATGCCCAGATGAACAGTAAACTGCTTGCTCGCCACGCCCGTCCGGATGACAAAGGACTTGCCATGCTCAAAACTGCCATGAACCGACTGAACCTTTCGGCCCGCGCCTACGACCGTATATTGAAAGTATCACGCACCATCGCCGACCTGGAAGGCTGCGAATTGATACAGCCGGCACACTTGGCGGAAGCTATCGGATATAGAAATCTGGATAGGGAGGGCTGGGCAGGATGAAAAAGGGATTAGCGGTGAGCGATTAACAGTCAGCCCCTTTAATCCCTAATCCCTAATCTCTAACCCTTATTTTTCTATCCGAATGCGCGCATCCACCGCTATCACCTGCTTTTCAGTCGCCAACAATGGATTGATATCCATCTCCTTGATTTCCGTTGCAAAGCGCAGCAAGGTGGAAAGCCGTACAATAATTTCGGCAAATTTATCTTCATTCACTCCCTTCTGCCCACGCGTACCTTTGATAATCTTATAGGCACGCAACGAGTGAATCATGGAGTAAGCCTCCTCGTAGGACAACGGTGCAAGACCGGAAGATATATCCTTCAGCACCTCCACAAAAATACCGCCCAGGCCGCAGAGTACCACATGTCCGAACTTCTCTTCATATTTGGCACCGATAAACAATTCCGTCCCTTTCAACATCGGCTGCACCATGATAGCACTAGCTTCGGGAATCTGCATCATACGGTCGAATTCCAATGCCAAATGCTGTTCACTCTTGATATTGAGCACAACACCGCCCACATCCGACTTATGCACCGGCCCCACCACCTTTGCCACCACCGGGAACCCCGTGCGACGCGCAAAGGCAAGCACTTCTTCCTTGTTGTCCGAAACAAACTCCTCCACAATAGGAATACCTGCAGAGCGGAGCAATGCCTGCACATAGTGCGGGGCGATATAACCGTCCGCAGGAATGGAATCTATAATCCGGCGGATACGGGGAACATCCACTCCAAAGAGCTCGATTTCATTATTGGCAGGCCGCGGGGCATTCATTATCCGCGAAAGTGCCGTGCCGAGAGTCACCTCATCGGCAAAGTTCACATGGCCCTTTGCCAGGAAAGCGGCAACCTCGGCTCCCGCCGTATTGATGGAAGGAAGAATCGGAAAAATCGGCTTCTTGCAATGCAGCATCTTCTCGTGCAGCACATCATACATTTCAAACATGGTCACCAGCCCCGGAGTGCCGAAAATAGCCATTACAGCATCAATATTGTCAAACTTCTCCTCACAATACTCCAGACAGAGGCGCAGATGTTCCGGCGTACCCGTAGCCAGAATATCAATGGGATTCCCCACAGCCGCACCGGGGAAAAGCTTACCCTTAAGTTCCTCCGCCACCGGTCCTTCCAGTTTCGGAACATTCAGTCCACCCTTACTCAATGCATCGGTCAGCATCACTCCCGGACCGCCGGCATGAGTAATGATGGCGAAGTTTTTCCCTTTCAGTTCCGGCAGTGTGAAGATACAACCTACGGTCGTCAGCTCCTCGCGCGAATAGCAACGCACAATACCCGCCTTACGGAACAAGGCCTCTACCGCCGAATCGCTACTGGCAATGGCCCCCGTATGCGAACTCGCCGCCCGGCTGCCGCTTTCGCTACTGCCCGCCTTGATGGCCGCAATCTTGCAGCCCTTCTTGATGAGCGAGGATGCATGAAACAGCAGACGGTCGGGGTCACCGATACTCTCTATATAAAGAAGTTTTATTCTGGAATCCGCTTCCGGATTGAAGTGTTCGTCCATGTATTGCAACACATCCTCCACGCCGATTTGCTTGGCATTGCCCACAGACCATACAGAGTTGAATTGCAATCCCTTGGTCACGGCGCTCTCCAATATGAACACCGCTGTGGCACCGGAGCTGGAAATCAGGTCCACCCCTTGCGGATGCAGTTGCGGGATGGGCTGGCTGAATACACTGTGATGCCACGAGTTCATAAAACCGATACAGTTGGGGCCTATCAGAGAGGCTCCATACCGGTTCACCGTTTCCAGTATGCGATCTTCCAGCACAGCACCCTCATGGGTCTCCTCACCAAAACCGGCAGAAAGGATAATGAACGCCTTCACCTGCTTCTCCGCAGCAAGCATCTCCACCGCATCGGGACAAAGCGCGGCAGGTATGGCAAGGATGGCTAGGTCCGTATCGGGAATGTCCTTCACATCCGCAAAGGCAGCAACACCCTGCACTTCAGTCTCTTTCGGATTCACGGCACGAAGCTCACCGGTATATCCGCCGCTAAGCAGATTTTTCAGGATAGCCCCTCCGGGTTTGTGTACATTGTTGGATGCCCCCACTACCACAATACTGGCCGGGTGAAGTAATTGGCTTGTTATCATAGTCTGTTTTACATTAAGTTAATGATTCATGCACAAATATACATTTTCCATACATAAAAGCAATCGGTAAAAGAGAAAATAAGCTTAATCCCTTTGCAAAATATAAATAAGTTTACGGAAGTATATATATTTGTGCCATCAATAACAATACGCAGAAAACTACCCTATATGGAAAGCCGTGTCAAAGAGATAGATTATCTGAAATGCATCTTCATCACCCTGATGATTATCTTCCACCTTGTATATATAGGCGACAAGTATCCGTATGCGAAACAAATCGTCTATACGTTCCACATGTCCGCTTTCCTGATTATTTCGGGCTATCTGGCCAATAACCGGAAGGATGCCCGAAGCTTTCTCCGCAAGTTTCTATGGATTTTCATTCCGTATGCCTGCATGGAGGCGGCCTATACGGTGATGTCTCATTTCCTGCCCGTACGCGAAAGTGTAGATGCCATTACTCCTACCGTATTGCTCGACAAGATATTCCTCCATCCGATGGGGCCTTACTGGTATCTGCATACACTGATTCTGTGCAGCCTCATCTATTATATCACATTCCGCTATGTACGGCTGTCGGTTGTCTCCCGGCTGGTTGTGACCGGTGTCTGCCTGTTTGCCCTTTCCCATTGGGGAGGATTGATGAACTTCTCCAATGCCCTCTATTTCCTTATCGGCATGACAGTGAGCCAAAGCGGGCTTCGTTTTACACAAGTCTTTCGTGCCACAACCTTCGCCATTGTTCCATTCGTAATACTATGCTGTTTTCCCGCCAATCTGGATAGAGGTACTCTGGCAGGAGTCGCCATCACCTGGCTTTCCATCAGGCAGCCTACGGCTATCTGCCGGTACAAGCCAAACGGCTTTCCTTCTTTATAGGGCGCAATACGCTGGTCATACTCCTTTTCTCACCCATTTTCACCATTCTGTCCAAGGCGTTTCTGCCCGTGTTCGCCTTCGACCCTACGGGGATGCTGTTCCTTGTCACTGCCACCGCCTTCACTCTTAGCGGCTGCATGGGTATGGCGTGGGCTATGGACAAGATGCACGTTTCCAGATTCTTCTTCGGGAAGAGGACTATATTGTGCTGAGACGGTTCACGTCTTCGCCCACAAAGGGAAGTTTCACCACAAACTCCTTTTCGTCCTTAAGAATCTCCACCAGCGTGCCGTATAGGGCATACTGCCGTTGCAGGTTCTTCAATCCCGCTCTATTACTGGCCACATAGTTGCGCAACTGAAGATTGTTGCGTACCGTAATCCCTTCGTTTCCTATGGATATATGGACTATCAGCGGCGACTTCTTTGTACTGATATTATGCTTCAAGGAATTCTCCACAAGCATCTGTATGCTGGCAGGAATGACGAGACAATGATGATTCCGCAAATCATCTTCTATCTCCACATGCAGCGCATCGCCAAAGCGGATATGCTCCAGGTATAAATACGACTCTACGAACGACAGTTCTTCCTGCACGGTCACCGTAGCTCTGCCATGCGTAGTGAGCAGATAACGGTACACCGTAGACAGCTTCTTGGCAAACCGGTTCGTCTTTTCGGTATCCTGATAAGCAAGGGAGGCAAGGACATTCAGACTATTGAATAAGAAATGGGGATTAATCTGGTTTTTCAGCACCTCGAACTGATACAGCGCCTTCTCCTTCTCGATGACAGCCATCTGCTTCTCCATCTCCGAACGTTGCAGGCTATAGAAGAATATCTCTATCTGCAGAACGATAATCCAGTTCCACGGCACTACCGGCAGGGAGTTTCTCAGGATATGCCAGAAATTTCCATGCCCGCCCATCAGCAGGAAGTTCAAGATGTACGTCAACAGAACAGCCAGTGCAGTGGTCAACACAATATCCACCAGAATCCTCACCGCATTGTTGCGCTGTTTCAGTCTTTTATATATCAAGTTGATAACCCCAAAGTCGATGAACCCCAGCCCTATGCACAAAGGAAGATTCAGAAAGAACTGCACCATGATATTCGCATACCACGGCTTACCGCTGATGACGTTATAAACGCACCCTATGACAAGCAACGAGACGGAAACCGTCAGTATAAAAAGGAATATGTATCTCTTATGCCTCATAACTTATAACTCATACCACTCCGTCCACCCATTTCAAGAAATCGGCCACGCGACTGCGGCTCACCAATACCTCGTGCGGGCACTCCGGCTCGAAGTAAAGCTTCAAGCGACTGCCGAAGTACCTGGAACTCTTCCGGATGGACCTAATGTTGGATATGCAGCTCCTTGAAACCCTAAAGAAAACATCCCTATCCAGCATTCCCTCCAACTGGTCCAGCGAGTAGCTGATGATATACCGTTTCCCGGAGAAGAGGTGCAGATAAGTCAGCTTGTCCTCACTATAAAAGAAAGCGACATCCGGAGTTTCTACGTAGCGGAAGGTATCGCCCACCTGCACCAGAAAACGGTTTTTCTTGTTGGCTGCCAAGTAGCCGAGTTCCAGTTGCCGATATTCGGGAGCCGCAGAACGGAGGGCACTGTTGCGCTCGAACTTGCACAAGGCTGCTTCTAGGTCGCTTTCTTCAATGGGTTTCAGCAGATAGTCGATGCTGTTTACCTTGAAAGCCTTGATGGCATATTCGTCGTAGGCGGTGGTGAAGATAACGGGCAAATCGACGGGACACTGCTCGAATATCTCAAAGCTCAACCCGTCGGACAAGCGGATATCTACAATCATCAAGTCCAGGCTGCCCTGACGCAAGAGCAGTACAGCCTGCTCCACGCTCTCTGCCCAGCCCGCCAACTGCCAGGAAGGGCGCAGCCGTTGCATCATACGCTTCAGCTCTTCGTAGGCGAAGCGCTCATCTTCTACTAATAAATACTTTACCATAAAACGTGTCTGTTATTGCGACAAAGATACTATTTTACCTCTTGTCTTTACTAAAATGGCATTTGTCATTTCAACGTATACCTGAATCCCACCGTCAGGCGCAGAGTCGGTCTGAAGCAAGGCTCGTCCTCATCGTTCTTGAAGTTATTGAGAAAACCTTTCAAACTACGGTCCGACATACTTATTCCGCGTATCCAGTTACCGCCCACTCCCAGATAAACAGCCGTCTTCCTACTCAACTGGTACGAAGGACTGATGTATGACCTCAGCATGACGGTAGAATAGATTTTCGATTTCCCGTCGACTTCCATCACGGCAGACATGCCGTCCATATCGAGGGCGGTCAGTTCCAGCTTCAGCTTCTTGTTCAGCCAGGTGGCGACGGACACTTTCATGCCGCTGGACATATCCACTTTCAGCTCATACCTGCCGGCATTCCTCCAACTGAAGTACATCATGGGCAGTATCATCGGGATACCGTAAGAGTTCGTCAACCCCGCACCGATGCCCAAGTCGAGGTTCTTCCGCAGTTTATAGACAAAGATGATTGCTCCATTAGCCAGTAGGGTCTTCATGGAAACCCCATCCAACGGGGCATAGACACCGCCGCCCACAGAGGCTATGATACTCCACTTGTCGGACAGGGGACGGATGTGGGAGATATTCAGACTGGCATTCAGCAGATTGTCCGGATTCAACTCCCGCGCCTGCCCCTTATTATGGAATACGCCATAGGCAGCATTGACGGTTGCCGACCACGCCACCAGCCTGCCCTTGTCGTCATGCCTGACGGAAAGCGGCAGGTTATACCTTCCCGATACCATCATCAAGCTGCCCGAACCATACTCGTTGCCGAGGTCATCCTTCAACGAACTTTCGGGCAGATAGTCGTAACTGATATAGCCTTGCCCCCGGCAGCAGAACGGCCACGCCGCAAGCCACAACACCAATAGAATCACAGAGTTTGTCTTCATGGGAATATGCAAATGTTTTCTGCAAATATAGGCCTGCGGCAAGTAAGCGGGAAGCATTTACGGACGGGATGCGGAATGGGGAGGACGAAATGCGGAAACCGGAAGGCGGAATGATTCCATGTTTTACGTTACGCATTTCACGTTACGTAAAATACATAATATTTTCGGGATAAAACAAATATCAGGTGAAGCACCCATCAATCTCCAAACTAATTGTACCTTTGCGGAACTTTAAACAAAAAAATGATGAAAGAAGAAACTTTCGATTATTCCAAAGTTCCCCATAACTTCGGCTTATGCGCTACTGACACATGCCCTTATACTGACACCTGCCTGCGCCGGATTGCATATACGTATGCACCCTCAAACAACATCTTCCTATATGTACTGAATCCGAAAGCAATAGAGTCCACAGCGGGAAAATGCAAATATTATTGCTCGAATAAGAAAGTGCGCTATGCCAAAGGCTTTATCCATACGGCAGAAGCCATCTCTGTCGGCCAGTCCGGCACGTTCCGCTACCGGCTCATCGGCTTATGGGGTATCCGAAGATATTATCAGAAGCGGAAAGGGGAAACTTTGCTCTCACCAACCGAGCAGCAACAAGTCATTGCAATTGCCCGTAACTTAGGACTCCAACGGACGGAGTACTTCGACGCTTATGTAGAAGAGTACGACTTCACATGACAGCTCCGGTCACCTCACATGATAACTCCGGTTACCCCAAACGGTAACTTCATTTACACTACGAGGTAAAAGGCTTTACACTATGGTGTAACGACCGTTACAATATGGAGTAACGGCCGTTACACCCTATGGTAAACGGCTTTACATTAGAAGGTATGTCTTTTCCTGATTTAGCTAAACAAGCGGTAAATACAATACGCTGATTTAAAGGGAAGTATTCAGTATAAGATTATGGCAGTATTTCACCTTCCGCTGTCACCTTTACGTAGATTTCCCTTTCCCCTTGCTCCATCTCTACCAAAAAGTAACTGCCATCGGGAGTCTCAATAAAGTCGGCATCATCAATGACATAACCGGGATGGGCAGCCGTAACGGCGTTCTTCACTACATCCTCCAGATGTCTCTTACTGATATCCCAGATAGTATAGGCCCATGCACCCTCAGCGGTGAACATCACATCCTTGCTGATACTTCCGTGCACGATTTCGACTTCCGTCATACCGTTCTTTTCTTTTTCAATATCCACAATGCGGGCATTGGGATATTTCTCTGCTATAAAATCTTTGATGGCAGCGGAAATATCAGAAGGGAGATAATCTTCGGGAGAACCGCCGTTGTGCGCATCGGCCACTTCCTTCACCAGAATGCCGTCCTCCGAATAATAGAGGTCCATTTCCTGATTACCTTTCTCCACTTCGATGATGTAGACAACAGCCATTTCCTTACGTTCCAGCTTGTCTACATCTTCCACCTTCCATACATTATAATAGGTACTACTCTCGTAAGAGCTTCTCACCGGAGCGGGAAGGTCTGCATAACGGAGGTCGGTTTCGGTCATCTGCCATACACCGTCTTTGGTGAACCAGGCCTCCTTTTCGAAATTGTCCTCATGGAAATCAGCCACATAATATGCACCTTTTGTTTCCCATTCTATACGCTGGGCATTGGGATGCTCCTTGGCCAACGCATTACTCAGTTCCGCGGGCACGGAGATTCCGTCGTTGTCGTCATCATCACAGCTTTGCAAGGCAAAGGCAAACACGCCTAACGCCAATAATAAGAAGTACTTTTCCAGTTTCATAGTCATTTCGTTTTTTTACATTATCAATACCAAGTTTGTTCATTTTGTATGGCAAAGATGAAGCCTAAATCTGGAAAGAATCTGGAAGAATACTCATATTTTGCAGAAAACAGCTATCTTTGTGCCACTAAAAGCGTTCATAACAAAAGAGATACATAATAACACAATGGAAAAGAAATTCAAACGTACCACCGTGACCTCGGCATTGCCGTATGCCAACGGCCCGGTTCATATCGGACACCTGGCAGGCGTTTATGTTCCTGCCGACATCTACGTCCGCTACCTGCGACTGAAAAAGGAAGATGTAATCTTCATCGGCGGCTCCGACGAACACGGAGTGCCCATCACCATCCGCGCCAAGAAGGAAGGCATCACCCCGCAAGACGTGGTGGACCGCTATCATACGCTTATAAAGAAGTCTTTCGAAGAGTTCGGCGTCTCCTTCGACGTGTACAGCCGTACTACCTCAAAGACGCATCACGACACGGCTTCCGACTTCTTCCGCAAGCTGTACGATAAGGGAGAATTCATCGAAAAGACCAGCATGCAGTATTACGACGAAGAAGCCAAGACCTTCCTTGCCGACCGCTACATCACCGGCGAGTGCCCCCACTGCCATGCCGAAGGCGCTTACGGCGACCAATGCGAGAAGTGCGGCACCAGCCTCAGCCCCACGGACCTGATTAATCCGAAGAGTGCCATCAGCGGCAGCCAGCCCGTGATGCGTGAGACGAAGCACTGGTATCTGCCGCTGGACAAACACGAGGAATGGCTTCGCCAATGGATTCTGGAAGACCATAAGGAGTGGCGTCCCAATGTTTATGGCCAATGCAAGAGCTGGCTCGACATGGGCTTGCAGCCGCGTGCCGTGAGCCGCGACCTGGATTGGGGTATTCCCGTTCCCGTAGAGGGTGCCGAGGGCAAAGTGCTCTATGTATGGTTCGACGCCCCTATCGGCTACATCAGCAACACCAAAGAGTTGCTGCCCGACACATGGGAGAAATGGTGGAAAGACCCCGAAACGCGTCTGGTACACTTCATCGGAAAAGACAATATCGTGTTCCACTGCATCGTGTTCCCCGCCATGCTGAAGGCAGAGGGTAGCTACATCCTGCCGGACAACGTGCCGAGCAACGAGTTCCTGAACCTGGAGGGCGACAAGATTTCCACTTCACGCAACTGGGCGGTATGGCTGCACGAGTATCTCGTTGACTTCCCCGGCAAGCAGGATGTGCTGCGCTACGTGCTGACCGCCAACGCACCGGAGACAAAAGACAACGACTTCACCTGGAAGGACTTCCAGGCACGTAATAACAACGAGCTGGTTGCCGTTTATGGCAACTTCGTGAACCGCGCCCTGCAACTCACCAAGAAGTACTTCGACAGCGTAGTGCCCGCCGCAGGCGAACTGAACGACTACGACCGCGAGACGCTGAAAGAATTTGCCGACGTCAAGGCAGAAGTGGAGAAGTTGCTGGATGTATTCAAATTCCGCGACGCACAGAAGGAAGCGATGAACCTTGCCCGCATCGGAAACAAATACCTGGCAGACACCGAGCCGTGGAAGCTTGCCAAGACAGACATGGAGCGCGTAGCCACCATTCTCCACATCTCGTTGCAGTTGGTCGCCAACCTTGCCATTGCTTTCGAACCGTTCCTGCCCTTCAGCAGCGAGAAGCTTCGCAAGATGCTGAACATGGACAGCTTTGACTGGGCAGAGCTGGGACACACCGACCTGTTGCCTGCCGGACATCAGCTGGGCACCCCCGAACTGCTGTTCGAAAAGATAGAAGACGACGTCATCCAGGCACAAGTAGACAAGCTGCTTGCCACCAAGAAGGCAAACGAAGCCGCCACCTACAAGGCAAACCCCATCAAGCCGACCATCGCCTTCGAAGACTTTGAAAAGCTGGATATCCGCGTAGGTACAGTGCTTGAATGCGAGGCAGTGCCCAAGATGAAGAAGCTGCTGAAGTTCAAGATTGCCGACGGGCTGGAAAACCGCACCATCGTCAGCGGCATTGCCCAGCACTACAAACCGGAAGAACTGGTAGGCAAGCAAGTGCTGTTCATCGCCAACCTCGCTCCACGCCAATTCAAGAACGGGCTGGTAAGTGAGGGAATGATTCTCTCTGCCGAGAATTATGACGGCTCGCTGGCGGTGACTTCACTGCTGAAAGAGGTGAAGCCGGGCAGCGAGGTGAAATAAAACAGTAACAAGGTAACGAGTTAACAAGGCTACAAGGAGGAAGGAAAAGCCTCGTGGCCTTGTTAACTCGTTGCCTTATCAACCAATAAACTATGTCCGATACATCACTCAAAGAAAAAACAGCCAAAGGCCTCTTCTGGGGAGGATTCAGCAACGGCATACAGCAGTTGTTAAATCTGGGATTCGGAATAGTCCTTGCCCGTCTGCTGGATGCTTCGGATTATGGTATGGTAGGGATGCTTACCATCTTCTCCGCCATTGCCGCCGCCTTGCAGGAGGGTGGGTTCATTTCGGCACTGACCAACCGGAAGGAGACTTTGCACAAGGATTACAACGCCGTGTTCTGGTTCAGCCTGATGTGCAGCACTACTATATATATATTACTCTTCTTTGCCGCACCGCTGATTGCCGACTTCTACGATACGCCCGAGCTGATACCGCTGTCCCGTCTCTCCTTCTTGGGATTCGTCATTTCCAGCATGAGCATTGCACCGAGGGCATATCTATTCAAGAACCTCAGAATCAAGGACACTACCGTCATTTCTATTTCAAGTCTGATAGTCTCCGGTATTGTGGGCATCACATTGGCGGCAAACGGATTCGCCTATTGGGGGATTGCATTGCAAAGCATCTCTTTCATCACCGTAATGACGATTCTTAACTTCTACTTCTCGCATTGGAGACCCCGCTTCCGGTTCGACTTCACACCCATTAAGGAGATGATAGGGTTCAGCAGTAAGATAATCATTACGAATATCTTCACCATAATCAATAACAATTTGTTTTCCGTCTTGTTGGGTAAGTTCTATTCGGAACGGGAAGTGGGTAACTTTACGCAGGCAAACAAGTGGAACGGCATGGGACATACCACGATTACGGGCATGATAAACGGCATTGCACAACCCGTCTTTACCCGGGTTGCCGACGACAAGGCACGACAACTTGCCGTATTCAGAAAGCTGCTGCGCTTCACCGCCTTTATCTCTTTCCCCGCCATGCTGGGATTGAGCTTGGTATCGAAAGAACTGATTATAATCACTATCACGGAGAAGTGGCTGCCCAGTGCCGATATCTTGCAACTGTTATGTATTTGGGGAGCATTTATTCCCGTCATCAATCTGTTCTCCAACCTGCTCATCAGCCGGGGACATTCTTCTATCTATATGTGGAGCACCATCAGCTTGAGCCTGCTGCAAATAGTAGCTGTATGTGCCATATACCCATACGGGTTGGAATGGATGCTGCGTATTTTCGTCATTATCAATATCGGCTGGCTGTTTGTATGGTTCCGTTTTGTCAAGAGGGAGATAGGATTAAGACTGCGCGATATGCTGAAAGACATCTCTCCTTATCTCTCCCTATCCATTGTACTCGTAGTGTCAACTCACTATGCTACTCAGCCCATAGAAAACCTATACTTAAATATGGCAGCCAAAATCATTATGGTAGCTGGGCTTTATGCACTGGTTTTGTGGAAACTACAATCTACCATCTTCCGGGAAAGCATTGAATTCCTCTTAAAGAAAAAAAGAGCATGAGCCGCATAGCCTACATCATATCCGCCTACAAGGATGCCCCACACTTGGCACGCCTGGTTGCCGCACTGGATGACCGGGCAGACTTCTACGTGCACATCGACCTCAATGCCGATATACACCCTTTTGAAGAAGCCTTGGGAGACAAGGTCACTTTCGTGCCCCGCCACCGGATAAGCTGGGGAGGATGGGAACAAGTGGAATATCAGAAAGAATTGCTTGCCGCCGTATTGCACAGCGGTATCCCCTATACCCGCGTAGTATGCCTGAGCGGGCAAGACTATCCGTTATGGAACAACAACGCCATCCACCACTATTTCGAGGAGCATCAAGACACTGAATTCATCGGCGGTTTCAACCTGACACACTGCACCGTGAAACAGCAGTTGCACAAGATAACCCATTACCACCCTTTCCGTGACCTGCCTTGGAAGAGTATATGGTGGAAGAACAAACTCATCGTAGCATCGCGCAAGCTGGTACAGATACTCCCCATCCGGAAAGCCCCTTTTGCACCCTTGGAGGGCAAGCAGGCAGATGTCTATTTCGGTTCCGACTATTGGGCCATCACGTTGCCCTGCGCACGATATGTATATGAAAAGTTGTGCACGGAGGAGAAGCTGGTGAAGTATTTCAGAACCAGCTTTGTACCCAGCGAGCTGTGCATACAGACCATCGTATTCAACTCCCCTTTTGCCTCAAAAGGGCTTCTTTTAGAGGGGGAATACCCCGGACTTACCCGTCTCACCCCCTTGCACTACATAGACTACGGCGCATCCATCCGCGTGATGACACTCGAGGACCTGCCGGTATTGCGGCAGTCTGGAAAGATGTTCTGCCGGAAAGTAGTAAGCGGGGAGTCCGACACACTGATAGAAAAACTCAAGTCCGATTTCGCAAAAGAAGATTGAAATGGAAAGTGCTCCTTTCAACTATTATCATTATTTTTGCAGACATCAATCAAAAATGGTATCCATGGTGAAGCAATATACCCCAGAAGAACTGACCCAACTACATCAGGTGCTATACGAAATACTGGAAGAGATTGTGCGCATCTGCGACAAACACAATATTCCCTATTTTGTAATCGGCGGAACAGCAATAGGGGCACTCTATGACAAAGCGATTCTTCCTTGGGATGACGACATAGATATAGGTATGAAACGGGAAGACTACAATAAGTTTCTCCAGATAGCTTCCCAAGAACTGAGAGAGCCATACTTTCTTTCATGGATACATACCGACCCTCATAGTCCTTATTACTTTGCCAAAGTCAAGAAAAACAACACCTTATTTGTCGAAGAGATGTTTAAAGATGTACCTATGCATCAAGGAATCTTTGTCGATATATTCCCTTTTGACCGTATTCCAAACAATAAGCTATTAAGGAAGATACAATATGAAGCTGTCAACTTTCTGAAATGCTGCCTGATGGGAAAAGAGGTATGGCTATGGAAACACTTCGGAAAATGTCAAATATCCAACCCTACCAATCGTGGAGCTGTTGCCTGCCTTCTGAACCGGATAGTTGATATGACACTCTCTAAAAAGACAATCTACCGTTTGATGGTGATAATGCAAAGTTGTTTCAACTCATGGAAAACTTTGTATTACAACAATGTGATTACCACTACCGACCATGTTTTGGAGACGAGTCTCAACCATTTACAACCAATCAAATTCGGTCCACTTTATCTGAAAGCACCTGATGGATTGGAAAACTTTCTACGGTACAACTATCCCACTTTACACCGGTATACAGAAGAAGAGCAGGACAAGATAAACAATCATTATCCGGCAGTTCTTTCTTTCAACATACCAAATGACCATATAGCCACCTCCTAATCCAACAAAATTGCCATGAAACCAGCCCTTGTAGATGTATCTGTACTGATTCTTTTCTTCAACCGCCCCAAACTGCTGGCGCAAGTATTCGAACAAGTGAAGAAGGCACGCCCCGCACGACTGTTTCTCTATCAGGACGGCCCGCGCGGCGAGCGTGACATGCCGGGCATAGAAGCTTGTCGCAAAGTAGTGGCAGACATCGACTGGGAATGCGAAGTACACCACAACTACCAAGAGAAGAACTACGGCTGCGACCCATCGGAATACATGGCACAGAAGTGGGCATTCTCCTTGTCGGACAAATGTATCGTGCTTGAGGATGACGACGTGCCTGCCGTCTCTTTCTTCGGCTTCTGCAAGGAACTGCTCGACAAGTATGAGCACGACACACGCATCAGCATGATTGCCGGATTCAACAACGAGGAGATTACACCGGACATCACTTCCGACTACTTCTTCGCCACCACCTTCTCCATCTGGGGATGGGCGAGCTGGCGGCGGGTGACGGACCAATGGGATGAATTCTACACCTTCCTGGACGACAAGGAGAACATGCGGCAACTGAAGAACCTCATCCACACACGGCGCTACCGCAAAGACTTCATCTACATGTGCCAACGCCACCGCGAACACGGGAAAGCCTATTACGAAACCATCTTCCACGCTTCCATGTTGTTCAATTCGGGTCTGAGCATCGTGCCCACCCGCAACATGATAAACAATCTGGGAGCCACTGCCGACTCCACCCACTTTGCCGGCTCCGTGCACACCATGCCGCGCGGTTACCGCCGCATCTTCACCATGAAACGCCACGAAGTGGAGTTTCCACTGAAGCACCCTCGCCACGTCATCGAGAACACAGCCTACAAGGATAGCGTTTACCGCATCATGGCATGGCGGCATCCCTGGATAAAGATTGCACGGTCGTTCGAGGAACTGGCGTTGAACCTACGGTACGGCAACTTCACCATCATATGGCAAACGCTGCAAAAGCGTATCCGGAAATGGACGAAACAAGACCGGCATCTGTAACAAGAAAAAACATTCAAAAAAGAAGAAACGAACAACAGTCATGAGAGTACTACTTATCAATACATCCGAACGCATCGGCGGCGCAGCCATCGCCGCCAGCCGTCTGATGGAATCACTCAAGAACCACGGCATCAAAGCCAAGCTGCTGGTACGCGACAAGCAGACCGACCAAATCTCCGTTGTGTCACTAGACCATAACTGGCGCATGGTGTGGAAGTTCGTCTGGGAGCGCATCGTCATCTGGAGCGCCAACCGCTTCAACAAGAAGAACATCTTTGCCGTAGACATTGCCAACACGGGGACAGACATCACCTCACTGCCCGAATTCCAGCAAGCAGACGTCATCCATCTGCACTGGATAAACCAAGGGATGCTCTCGCTGAGGAATATCGAGAAGATTCTCGCCTCGGGCAAGCCCATCGTCTGGACCATGCACGACATGTGGCCCTGCACCGGCATCTGTCACCATGCCCGCGAGTGCACCCGTTACCGGCAGGAATGCCACAACTGCCCCTTCATCCACGGAGGCGGAGGCAAGCGTGACCTTTCCTACCGCATCTTCCGGAAAAAGCAGAATCTATATCGCAACCGTCACATCAACTTCGTCACCTGCAGCCGCTGGCTGGAAGAACGTGCCCGGACAAGCGCCCTCTTCTGCGGACATGCCGTGACGTGCATCCCCAACCCCATCAACACCAACCTCTTCAAGCCCCGCAACCGACAGGAAGCCCGCAGCCGTTGCCTACTGCCGCAAGACAAAAAGCTCATGTTGTTCGGCTCGGTGAAGATTACGGACAAACGGAAAGGCATCGACTACCTGATAGAATCGTGCCGACTGCTGGCTGACAAGCATCCCGAACTCCGGGAACAGTTGGGTGTCGTCGTCTTCGGCAACCAATCGCAACAACTGGAAAACCTGCTTCCATTCAAAGTCTACCCGCTGAACTTCGTCAGCAACGAACACCAACTGGTGAACATCTACAATGCCGTGGACATCTTCGTGACCCCCTCGCTGGAAGAGAACCTGCCGAACACCATCATGGAAGCCATGGCATGCGGCATTCCCTGCGTCGGATTCAACGTGGGCGGCATCCCTGAGATGATAGACCATCTGCACAACGGCTACGTGGCACAATACAAATCCTCGGAAGACTTTGCCAACGGCATCTACTGGACGCTGACCGAACCCGACTACCCCAGCCTCTCGGAACAAGCCTGCCGGAAAGCCATCTCCCACTATTCGGAGAACGTCGTCGCCAAGAAATACATTGACCTTTACAACAAAGTAACCGGAAGAAATGCATAACCACCCCACCCCGAAATTCAGCATCATCACCGTGACCTACAATGCCGAAGCGGTACTGGAGGACACGATTCAAAGCGTTATCTCGCAAACCTACCACCACGTAGAATACATCCTTGTGGACGGTGCGTCCAAAGACGGCACGCTCTCCATCATCGACCGTTACCGCGACCGCATCACCCGCATCGTGAGCGAACCGGACAAGGGACTGTACGACGCCATGAACAAAGGCATCCGCCTTGCCACCGGCGATTACCTCTGCTTCCTCAATGCCGGCGACAGCTTCCACGAGGACGACACCTTGCAGCAGATGGTGCGTTCCATCTCCGGCAACGAACTACCCGACGTGCTGTACGGCGAAACGGAACTGGTGGACAAGGAAGGTCACTTCATCCGCATGCGCCGCCTCGCCGCCCCGGAAGTGCTTACCTGGCGAAGCTTCAAGCAGGGCATGCTGGTCTGCCATCAGGCCTTCTTTGCCAAAGCTTCCCTTGTAGAACCCTACGACCTGCAATACCGCTTCTCCGCCGACTTCGACTGGTGCATCCGGGTGATGAAGAAGGCACGGACCTTGCACAATACCCATCTCACCCTCATCGACTATCTGGAAGAGGGAATGACCACCCAGAACCGGCAAGCATCCCTGCGCGAACGCTTCCGCATCATGGCGCGGCATTACGGACTGATGAGTACCGTAGCCCATCATGCCTGGTTCGTATTACGGGCCGTGATAAAGAAATAGCACAAATTTCGAGGACAAATATACTTTGTTCCCGCAAGACCTATACCTTGCGGGAATCTCCCCTATACCCAGCTCTCTACAGTATAGGAGTGAGTACCCAAAACATCCCCATGTTTTCACCTAAAACATCCGGATGTAATGGGGCAAAACATCCCCATGTTTTGGGGTAAAACATCCGGGTGTTTTGGAGAAAGACATCCGGATGTTCTGCATATTAAGTCCTATACCGTGAGGGGCTAAGTCCTAAGACGTAGGAGATTAAGTCCTAAGGCAAAGGAGGCTGGGTAACTGTAAGCAGCGCCTTCAACTCTTTTACCCCTTCCGAAGCTCCCTTTTGAATGACATGTATCGGACGCATGACGTGCGTGTCCACCGGCTTGGGGTCTATCAGATACACTTCGGCGGCACGGGGCACGTAGTTCAGCAGTCCCGCAGCGGGATAAACGTTCAGGCTGGTGCCGATGATGACGAAGATGTCCGCCTGCTCCACATACCGGATGGCAGTCTCAATCTCCGGCACCGACTCGCCAAACCACACGATGAACGGGCGGAGCTGCGTACCGTCGCCCGCCTTGTCGCCCAACTTTACTTCATATTCCTCCGGCGCCAGTTCCTTGACGAAATGCGGATTATAAGGGTCGCGGCTGGAACAAACCTTCGTCAGTTCCCCATGCAAGTGTATCACGTGCGTACTGCCGGCACGCTCGTGCAGATTATCTACGTTCTGGGTGACGACCGTTACATTGAAATCCCTCTCCAGGTCGGCAACGCCCAGATGCCCGGCATTCGGCACCACATCGAGCAACTGCTTGCGACGTTCGTTATAGAAATTAATGACCAGTTCCGGATTACGTGCATACCCCTCGGGAGTCGCCACCTGCTCCACCGGATATTTGTCCCATAATCCGCCCGCATCACGGAATGTGCTGATGCCGCTCTCGGCGCTCATACCAGCACCCGACAATATGACCAAGTTCTTCATTTTCCGCTCCTTTCCTTTATTAAAGTAAGACAAATATAAGAAGAATGTTCAAGTTGTGATATAAATAAGAAAAATTAAATACTTAAAAGCCTTATCATTCAAATAAAAGACGTACTTTTGCCACTCATAAATTTGCAATAGACTGGAAAAGAAACCAATCCGGTCGTCAACAAAAGAATCTTATGGACAAATTCAGTTATGCTATCGGCCTTGGAATAGGTCAGAATCTTTTAAGCATGGGTGCCAAAGGCATTGCAGTAGATGACTTTGCACAAGCAATCAAAGACGTTTTGGAGGGCAACCAGACGGCAATCAGCCACACAGAAGCCCGTGACATCGTCAACAAGTACTTCGCCGAACTGGAGGAGAAGATGAACGCAGCAAACATAGAAGCCGGCAAAAAGTTCCTGGAAGAGAACAAAAAACGCGAGGGAGTTGTTACGCTTCCCAGCGGACTTCAATACGAAGTTATCACGGAAGGAAACGTCGGTCACTATGCCAAAGCAACCGACCAGGTACAATGCCACTACGAAGGCACACTGATTGACGGAACGCTGTTCGACAGCTCCATCAAGCGCGGCCAGCCTGCCACATTCGGCGTCAGCCAGGTAATCCCGGGTTGGGTGGAAGCCCTGCAACTGATGCCCGAAGGCGCCAAATGGAAACTCTACATCCCCAGCGAGCTGGCTTACGGCGCCCAGGGAGCAGGTGAGATGATTCCGCCGCACAGCACACTCATTTTTGAAGTGGAACTACTTAAAGTATTAAACAAATAATTTTAAAAGCAAAATGAAAAAAGTAACATTTATCATGGCTCTTGCAGCAGCTGCCGGTTTGGCATCCTGTACTGCACAAAGCCCGAAAGCGAACCTCAAAACAGACGTTGACTCATTATCTTACGCTATCGGTATGGCACGTACCGAAGGCCTGGATCAATATCTCGCACAGCAGGGTATCGATTCTACTCAAATGACAGACTTCCTGAAAGGTTTCAACGAAGGTGCAAGCAAAATCGACAAGAAAGACGTTGCTTACATGGCAGGTCTGCAAATCGGACAGATGGTAAGCAAGCAATGGGTAGAAGGCTTCAACCAACAGATTTTCGGTGGAGACTCTACACAAACCATCAGCCGTGAAAACCTGTTGGCAGGTTTCGTTGCCGGAGTTGTAGGCAAAGGCATCATGACCAAAGAAGAAGCTCAGACTTTCATGCAGACCCAGATGGATGCAGTAAAGGCTAAAGCCATGGAAAAGAAATACGCCGACAACAAAGCTGCCGGTGAAAAATTCCTTGCTGAAAACAAGACCAAAGAAGGTGTTGTAACCACTCCGAGCGGTCTGCAATACAAGATTATCACCAAAGGAACCGGTGAAATCCCCGCTGATAGCAGCAAAGTAAAAGTAAACTACAAAGGTACGCTGATTGACGGAACCGAATTCGACAGCCCTTACAAGCGTAAAGAACCTGCTACGTTCCGTGCCAACCAAGTTATCAAAGGCTGGACAGAAGCCCTCACTATGATGCCTGTAGGTTCTAAGTGGGAACTTTACATCCCGCAAGAACTGGCTTACGGCGCAAGAGAAACCGGCGGCCCAATCAAACCGTTCTCTACTCTGATTTTTGAAGTGGAACTGGTAGGTATCGAAAAATAAAACGATCATGCCATAAAAGCGATAGGGCGGTGAAGCGACGATACTTCACCGCCCTATTCCATTATCCCCCTACCACTTTATCACCTTGCCATCCATTATCACTTTATCACCTTATTACCCTATCACTTTATCGTATTATCACTTTTATTCTTTTTTTCGCTCCATTCTATAGATAAATTAAAATAAAGTCCTATATTTGCTTACTATTTGATAAGAACAAGAACTTTACTTATTTACTATTATGGAAAAAATAGACAATCTTGACCGGCAGATTCTGGAAATCATTTCCCAAAATGCCCGTATCCCTTTCAAGGACGTAGCTGCTGAATGTGGCGTGTCACGTGCTGCCATCCATCAACGTGTACAGCGCCTGATTGACCTTGGCGTTATTGTTGGCTCAGGCTATCATGTAAATCCCAAGTCCCTTGGATACAGAACCTGCACTTACGTAGGAATCAAGCTGGAAAAGGGCTCCATGTATAAGACGGTAGTTGCTGAGCTGGGCAAGATTCCCGAAATTGTAGAATGCCACTTCACCACTGGTCCGTACACCATGCTGACCAAGGTATATGCCCGCGACAACGAGCATCTGATGGATTTGCTGAACAACAAGATGCAGGAGATTCCTGGCGTAACCGCTACCGAGACCTTGATTTCCCTGGAACAGAGCATCAAGAAGGAGATTCCTATTTGCCCCGAGAAATAACGAACAACAATGGATTTCTTGAACGAATATCATCTGTCGGGCCTTGTCATAGGTATCTGCACATTCCTCATCATCGGCTTGTTTCACCCCATAGTTGTGAAAGCCGAATATTATTGGGGCACCAAGTGCTGGTGGATTTTCCTTTTACTCGGCATCGGCGGCATCATTGCCTCCCTTTATACGGAGAACATCATGATAGCCTCCCTTTTGGGCGTCTTTGCATTTTCCTCGTTCTGGACCATCAAGGAGATATTCGAGCAGGAAGAACGAGTGAAAAAAGGCTGGTTTCCCAAGAATCCAAAACGAATTTATAAGTTCTAAGGACAAAGGTTATAAGGAATTTTATCCAAAAGTCTTGCATATTTCAATAGAAAATGCTACTTTTGCCCCCGCTATCCAAGCAAGGATGCATCGGACTTGTAGCTCAGTTGGTTAGAGCAACAGACTCATAATCTGGAGGTCCCTGGTTCAAGCCCAGGCTGGTCCACAAAGAATTGCCTCATAAACAAGTGTTTATGGGGCTTTTTTATTAGGACTTCTTCTCTTTGGATTTTCGAAATACTGACAAGAAACAGGCTGTCTTGCTTCGTTGTTGACCTATTGTTGACCCCAAAATAAGTACCACAAACAGATAATCTCACCACACAGATAAGCAGACTACAAACTATTCAGAATATCTAAAATGAAAGAATTTACTTATGAACAGATAAGAACAAAGGCTCTTAAACAGGGAGTGAAAGATAATAAGGTTCACATTGGATTGTGGGCTAATCTTAATAACTATCTAAAGACAAGGAGAAAAAAGAATGGAAAGGTTACTACCTATTATATTTCATTGCAGAAACTATCTTATTAATTTACTAATATTTAAACTGACATGATAATTCATCTACCAACAGGAAAGAAGTTCCATAACAGAAAGGAAGCCAAGATATATTTTGGCACTGCCTACTATTACAAAATGGAACGTGAGAAAAATATTTAGTGTTTACCAACAATGTTCAATCAGCAACTAATGAATATGAAGATACAATTAAAGTACTTGCAAAACAGGACAAGTAACATTAGGCAGGATTATATTAGAAAGAGATACAGGGAAGCCATCAACCATCCTCTTATTGATTTTACAATGAGAAGTCTTTACTGCATCCTACCCATAGACCGCCCCAACTTTATAACACTGTCCCACCTCTTTATGAAAGTGGATTTGAATATTAAAGTGAAAGGATATTATATCAAGCTCTTACACCCAACCAACAGAAACGCTTACCTCGTCTATTGTTGGGAGATAGTCAGATTAATGCAGCTTGCAGAGCATTCGTTTCTGATGTGAATTTCAAGAGTACAGGGGACAGCATTACAGGTTGGCAGCTCTTAAACCCGCTCAATGGTTCTGTAAAGTCAAGTTACATAGATAACTTCTTGGAAAGGAATCTTAATTGCACAGAGTTTGTACAAGGCATCCAACGTGCCAAATTAGGAGATAGTGAATACGCTTGGTTCTTGGGCTAAGTGGATTGTTGATTGAGAGAGGAAAGGGCAGCTATTCAGTTAGTTGTCCTTTCTTTATATCTACCAACCTATTAAATATCGTACATTATGGATATAGATTATACTGTGGGTGAAGTGGAATTGTCCTACAAACCCAAATTCAAGAATATATATAAGGTAACCGTTTTGTGGAACTGGAGAAGGAAGTATTGCTTCCCATGACCATCTTCATCAAAAAAGTCCTGCTGAGAACCTGTACCGGCATCAGTTTTGTCGACTCCACTCCCTTACGTGTTTGTCGTAACCAAAGAATCCTTATTCATAAGACATTTGAGGGACTTGCCGAGCGTGGAAAATATTCAATGGGATGGTCCTTCGGATTCAAGTTGCATCTGATAATCAATGACAAGGGTGAAATTCTCAATTTCATGTTCACGCCTGGAAACGTGGATGACCGGGAACCGTTGAAGCAAGGTAAGTTTTCGTAGAACATCAAAGGAAAACTATGCGCAGACAAAGGATATATTGGTCAGGCTCTGTTTGAGAACCCTTTTCTTAATGGCATACAGCTTGTCACTAAAGTTAAAAACAATATGAAGAATTCACTGATGAGTATTGTAGTTTCTGAACAATATAGAATAGGATAAATAAATAATACTGATTGACAACGAGTTAGTTGGTGTAGCTAAAATACTGGAGGTACGGTTAAACCTTGATTTAGCCAGCGTCCTACACTTTCCATGTAGGCTCTCATGTATACCGATTAATAGCAATTAGGGCCAATTAAGCAGTAGTAATATCAATTAATTTGTTGTCATTATGCATACGATCAACATTCGGGGTAAACAGAACCCCAAGGATACCAAGATGGTCAAGCTGGAGATGATTTTCTTCAAGACCGGTTACGCCCGTGTTCCCAAAGTATTAAATATTACCGGACGGCTAAAGGATTGGGACGCACAATCCCAAAGTTTCCGTTCCGGAAGTATCGAGGCCACGGCCAAGAACAAACTTCTGCTCGACCTGAAGACTAAATATCTGCATGTCGCTGACAAGTGGGAAATAGAAGGTCGTAATTGGTCACCTGTTCAATTGTCACATTGCTTTGATGAGATTAAATCCGTCCAGCCGGAAGTCAAGGTCAAGTCAGTTCAGCAGATGATAGATGCTTTGGAACAACGTTTCCGCGAAAAGAGGCGTATAAAGAATGGTCAGGTAGTGGACAGTGTCAGCAATGCCAAACACTATGTCGCCATGAGAAAGGAACTTCAGGCATTCGTCAAAGAAAAATACGGCCGTGCTTTCTCCTCCTATTATTTTTCAGACATTACGGAACGTTTCCTGCTGGACTATGCGTTCTGGATTAAGGAAAAAGGTATCAGGAACGGGAACAAATGCGGTCTTACCAGTAAGCTGCGTCGGTTCCGTGCTATATGCAACTATGCTTTCAAGGAGGGAATGTATGGTGTAAACATGGAAATCTTCCAATGTCTCGGTGACGATATCAAGTGGCCTGAAACCACATCCAAGGCTGTCCCGGACAAGGCAATCTGTAAAATTGCAAATATTGACCGGACATTATTCACCAAAAAGGAACAACTGTATCTTGACTTGTTTCTGTTCAGTTACTATACCGGAGGCATGGCAAACGTCGATGTCTGTAATCTGACATGGGATTTGGTTCAGGAAGACCGTATCGTCTATGAACGTATCAAATTTCCTAAAACTGCCAAACCGGAATTGCTGAGCAAAGCGAAAGCAATCATGAACAAGTACAAGGGTAAGACATACAAAAACTATGTGTTTCCGGTCTTTAACCAGAAACATGTAACGACAACCCAAAAGACCTATCGTGTACAAGCGATGTCCGGGGCAGTGTCAAGAACCTTGACGAAAGCATGCAAGATGTTGCGCATTAAAGAAAACATCACATGGTATTCCGCCCGTGGCTCTTTCATATCGAAGATGGTAGATGCTGGTAACAATCCGTATGTGGTTGCAGAGATGGCTGGTAACAGCCCATTGACCATCTATAAGCATTACTACAAGAATACAAAGCGGGAAGAAATCAAGCGGCAGATGGAAGAAATGTTCTGACCAGACATATCCATAAAGTTGAAACACCTTGACAATTTCTCTGGTGGATAAATCATACGGTATAATGGCTGTTAAAAGTCATTGATTACCAATGTGATATTTATTATATTGACAGAATCGCTCTTATTCTTGATTATTTTCACTACCTTTGTAGTCAATAACTTAAATAATATTTATATGAAAGAGTTGGTTTCAAAGATACAGGAAGTATATGCTACATTCTCCACGGATGCGGCACTTCAGATTGAAAAAGGCAACAAGGCCGCAGGGACCCGTGCCCGCAAGACTTCGTTGGAATTGGAAAAACTGATGAAAGAGTTTCGTAAGGTTTCCTTGGAAGAATCCAAGAAATAGCCTTTACACGTCCGGTCGTTATCACATAATGCCGGTTCTTCTGCAGATGCGGCATAAAAACCATATTGGCAGAACAACATAATAAAATACGGAAAGCGTTAGCTTTTGTCATGCACCGAAATCTGGTAAATTTCACTTATCCGCAGGACAAACAGTTTTCGCCTATGCTTTTGCGTGGGCTTAACTTGTTTGCGGATAGGTTTACCAGAACCTCGGTGCTACGGGTTATGTCCCACGCTTTTTGGTCTTGGTACATTGAATGCTTGACGGGACTCAAGCCAAATACGGAGATATTATGAACGACATGAATCTGATGGATGAACTTTTGAAAATTCCGGCCGATGCAACTGCCGCTACCGTACAAGGCATAGAAATGCTTCTTATCGATGAAAACAAGGCGGGGGCTTTATTGGAGTCGGATCCTAATGACAACACCATCCACGAATGCCTTTTAAGCAACGGCCGTTTCCTGTTCCAATCGGACAATGCCAACCTCGTTGCCCTGTATAAAGTAACAGGAGCATCTGAATAACGCTCCTGTTGCATATAATCACCTTATTTGTCTGATTTCATCCTTCCTGTAAAGGCTTTTGACGGTTTGAATGCCGGAATATTGTGGGCAGGCACTATTATCGTGGTATTCCTGCTTATGTTGCGTGCTGTCTTTTCCGCACGGTGTTTGATGATAAAAGAACCGAAGCCGCGAAGATAAACCTCCTCGCCGTTTATCATGGAAGACTTTACGCTATCCATGAATCCTTCGACAACTTGTAACACGACCTGCTTCTCCAGACCGGTCTGCGTTGCTATTTCCCTGACGATATCCGCTTTTGTCATATTAACTCTTGATTAAATACTGTCAATCCGGTCACAAAGATACATCATTTCCTGAAATATCCTCCTTTTACAAACACATATAATAAACATTAGCCGGCGTCCGTCTCTACTCTTTCGATACAAATAGTATCGAAGTATGAAGCTGACACTCAACCGCAAATTCAAAGGTCAGACCTATACCATAGGCGACCTGTCCATCAACGGCAAATTTTTCTGTAATACCATCGAAGATGCCGTGAGGGAACTTCCGGCAACCTGTCCGGATACTCCTCGCGGCCGTTCCTGTACCTGCAAGGAAAAGGTCTATGCCAAGACTGCCATTCCTGTCGGGACTTATAAAGTCACTCTTCAGTACAGTCCCAGGTACAAGAAGAAAATGCCATATCTGCATGATGTGCCGCATTTCCTCGGCATCCTGATCCATTCCGGCAATACCGAAGTCGATTCCGTCGGCTGTATCATCGTGGGAAAGAATACGGTCAAGGGAAAAGTTTTGGACTCCCGTACTACATTCCAAAAACTGTATGCTATACTCGAGTCCGAAAGGGACATAACCATTCAGATTGTATAAATCTAATGGCGGTCAACAGGCTCAAACCACCCAGAAACCTGCGCATCGAGTTCAAACCGTCCCCACGGCAGTATGAACTCTGGAAACTGTTGCAACCGAACTATTGTCCCCATTGTGGCGGGGAGATCGAGCAAATCCTTATCGGTTATGACCAGCAAGGCAACCCTCAGTACAGGCCTCAATGCAGGCATTGCAAGTCGCAGAACCTGCCGCAGCTGATACTGGGAGGCGGAGCGGCCGGCGGCGGAAAATCGTATATCGGCAGCGTTTGGCTGGTGTCTTCATGTATTCGGTTCGAGAATATCCGTGCGGTGGTGGCCCGTAAGACACTCAAGTCGTTAAAGGAATCGACATGGAACACCATCAAGTCGATTCTGAAGGACTGGGGACTGAAAGAGGATACAAACTACAAGATAAACAACCTCGAAGGCACGCTCACATTCTGGAATGACTCGGTCATCATCATGAAGGAGATGGCGGATATCCCCAGCGACCCCAACTTCGAGCGTTTCGGCTCTTCGGAATATACCATCGCCATGGTGGACGAGGTGTCGGAAATCTCGGAACGGGCCGTCGAAGTGCTGTTCTCCCGTCTCCGCTGGAGAACCCATGAGACATTCAAGACCCCGAGAATGCTGCTCACCACCAATCCGACGATTAACTGGGTGCGTTCCCGCTTCGTGCAGGACGAAAACGGAGACAAGGTCATCTGCCGCGAGGGTGAAGCGTATATACCTTTCTCCGTGTTTGACAACCCGAATATCGCTTTCCGTCAGGTGTACGAGGCGGCCCTGAACAAGATCCGGGACCAGGCGACAAAAGAACGCCTGCTCTATGGCAACTGGGATTTCGTGGAAGCCAACGATATGGCGATTTATAACAGTTTCGACGGCTCCCGGCATCTCGTTACCGGACTGAAAGAAAAAGCGTACGATCCGACCAAGCCGCTCATCACGGTGTGGGACTTCAATGTTGCCCCCCAAATGTCGGTGCTCTCCGCACAAATAGACTATGAAAACAGGAAGGTCTATATACTGGAAGAGATACTCGGCAAGCCGGAGGAAAAGGAGAACAACACACCTGCGTTGGCACGGAAAGTACGCTTAAAACTTTACCGGGACAAGCATATCGGCGGAGTGGATGTGACCGGTGACCCTTCCGGGTTACAACGCTCCACCACCAACGAGGACGGCATCAACAACTATACCATCATCACGGACACTTTCGGCAGAGGAATCCTGCGACCGAAGGTAAAGCTGTTACGCAAGCAGCCTCCGCAGGCTACACGGTGCGAGTTCGTCAACGAGGTATTCGGGGGCTATGAAGGCTGGGAGATACAAATCGATATCAAATGCCGCAAACTTACCCAGGATCTGATTTACCAGCTCCGCAATGAGGACGGTACCAAGAGCAAACAGAAGACCACCGACCCGAAAACCGGTGTCAAATATGAACGGTACGGGCACTTGTCCGACTGCCTTGACTACCTGCTCTGTTACTACCTGCGCGACAGCTGGTACAAGTTCAAGAGCGGAGGCGACGGGAGCGGGTATGTGGTCTCCACATCGGTAATTCAGGAAGGATTTTCATACTAATAACGGAATAAGGATATGTACAGACGGTTTCTCAATAATGACGACTATCTTGGGATAATTACTCCGGAAGCACTAGCACAACTCACGCGGGGCAATGATGCACGATTCATCCAGGCGGAAGAATCGGCGGAGATGAGCATTGTGGAATATTTGTCGGAGAACTACGAGATTGAAAAGGAACTTGCAAAAGGAAAATATATCGCCGAATACGACCGTCGAATTACCTATCCCGTAGGTGTGCATGTCTATTTCGAGGGACAAATCCATGAGGTGATACGCTCCGTCAGCGGCTATCGCAAGCCGGCAACGGCAATCTATTGGGAAGAGTGTTCCGATATCCACGTCGATGCGGGACAAGTTGTAAATTATTCCCAGTTCAACACCTATTATCCGGGTGATAAAGTAAACTACAACGGTGTTGTCTATATTTGCCTTGCCGAAAACGGATACAAGTTCGATGATATCCGTATCCCGATGGTCGGCGGTTGGATCGAGACGGAAGTCACGCTATGGCAGCCTGTCGAGTATCCTCTGTGGTCGGTCGTTGAATATGAAGGAGCATTTTATACTTTGATGACGCTTGTCTGTTTCGATTGCAATCTTGACCCTATGGTGTCCGACTGTTGGGGAGCCATAGCCGATTACGATTCATCATACAATGCCTACGAATTGTCGGAACACGAATATGTAGTTTATGGCGGACGGGTATTTTACCCGGAAACGGATGTGAATGCGGACATCCCGCAAGTCGGGCAGAACCTCTCATTGCATGACCCCCGCAACTACAATCTCAAGAAGCATATGGTCCGGCTGGCCATCTACGAACTCACGAAACTCATTGCTCCGAATAATGTCAGTGTCGTCCGCATGCGTGATTACGAGGATTCGATGAAGTGGCTCAATGATGCTGCCAAACTGCGTCTCAACCCGCAAATTCCCCGTAAGGTCGATGAAACGAAAAAGCCAGTTACCGACTGGCAACTGGCTACTTTCCAAACCGATTACGACCCGTATCGAAACCCGTGGCTGGTGTAAATTCTCGAATTTTATTCCTAACGGATTTAGTTGAATTCCGAGACTCGTCTACATTCCTGTCTTTTAATATATAGCTATATGGATACCCATCAGCCCACAGTTAGGCCGCATTGTTCTTCACGGCTTCCGCCATCCGTTTTATGGTTTCAAAATATCCCGATTCCGTGTAAGGACCACAGGGCATAACGATTACAACTTCACCTGCAGGGCATTTCCATTCGCAGTCTAAATACGAGCTTGTAAGAGCGATAGGTTTACCATGATACGCCCGCTTTGTCAACAGCCAGAAAAAACATATTCCGGCTTTTCCTCTGCGAAGAACCGTTCCATAGCTTTCTGCCTTGTCAGGTCTAGTTTCTTGTGGGTGCGGGTGATGATGTTCGTATCACCCTTTCTTAGCAATTCCCGGACAATGGAATATTGTTTCTAACATCTTTTATCAAGAAATTATTAGGATTAAAGAAATCTCTGTGATAAAGAACAGTCAATATATTGCTTCATATTGCATGGCGATATGCTTCCATGTATATCTTCGTTGGGCAATCTCTTTCATGGACTTTCCATCCTTATCCTCGTAGAGCAGTTCTATCAACTCTTTACAATCTTTGAAATAAGTAGCTTTGTTTTCGGTCGTTTCACGATTATAGACTACATCAAATGCTATTATCGGTTTACCAAATGACATGGCTTCAACAAGTGACGGGTTTGTGCCTCCCGCACTATGTCCATGAATATAACATTCACATTGATTGCGCAAAGCATACAGTTCATCAAGGTTATAAACTGAATCAACCAAGTGAATATTCTGATATGAACTATATTGGTTTTTCAAGTTACGGCTATAGTTACTACGATTCCAATTGCCGATAAAGACTAGATTTTTGCCACTTTTAGCAAAAGCATCACAAAGGATATGGCTATTGTTTTCCGGTTCAATCCGGCATACACTGATGGAGTAATCATTCGGTTTGACTCCATATTTGTTTAGAATCTCTTGTTGCCGTTCTTCTGACACATCCCTTTGCGTATGGTCGCCTCCGTAAGCTATCAGTTCTGATTTTTTTTCGTAAGTTTCTATAACATAATCTTGAATACCTTTATTATCCACAACAATCACATCTGCGAATCTAACAGCCATAGCTTCACTAATACGCAGGAACCATTTGGAGAATTTACCCCATTTAGCTCGTTTGTGCTCCAGACCGTCAATGTTCACAATAAGTTTCTTGCGATATAGTAGTCTGAAAATCGGCAGGAAAACACATCCCGAAACTCCTAAAATGACAACAGTATCATAACCACGTAAGCATTTTAGCATTGATAAAATATCGTAGGGAGTACTCTGTACGCCATTGGCATGAAAAAAAGGAACATATTCCAGGCGGGCACCTTTGTAAGTATCAGGCCGTGTAGTATAATCCTTACCACTGCAAAAAACGGTATAGCAAACTTCCGGAGAACAATTATCACCGATAATGTTTTCCACTAAAGTCTCGAAGCCGCCATACTTTGCCGGCACTCCTTGAATGCCCACAATAGCAACTTGTTTCATAAATCTTATTAGAGAATTTCGGCAATCCTGCTTATCATACACTCCTCACTGAATGACTGGGAGTATTTTTGCGCATTAGTTGCCATTTGTTGATAGTGATTCCGGTCAGACAATAAAAACTTGATATGTGCTTCTATTTTCTCTAAATCTTGTACATCAATCTTATACCCGTTTTCACCGTCTTTCACCATTTCTGCAATACCGCCCTCTGTCGGAACGATAACAGGAAGTCCGGCACTCATGGCTTCCAATGCTGTAAGCCCGAATGTCTCAATGAACTTATGTTTATCGGAAAGATTAAGTACAAGAGATGCTTCATTGTAAAGAGAAACAACATCGTCCTGTCTTGACAAGATTTTCAACTTGTCTGTTTTATCCATTATTGGAGAGAATGTATATTATTTTATCTAATGTATCATGCGGATTGTTCCGTATTGAATACAACATGGCATTATTGGACAGTCTGGAATAAAGATTCTTTTCTTCAAACATCTGTCGAATTTTGCCTTCTATGGTATGTAGATTCTGTACATCAATTTTATACCCGTTCACATCATCTTCCACCATTTCTGCAATTCCGCCCACCGTTGGGACAATTACAGGAACTCCGGCACTCATAGCTTCAAGAGGAGTCAGACCGAAAGTCTCTACTGCGAACTGGGGATTGGTCAAATTGATAACTAACGATGTTGAGTTATAAAAAGGAGCGACATTTTCCTGCCGTACATAGATTGTCAAATTACTCCTAATATTTACAAACCATTAGTTAATAGATACTTATCAATATTATCTTGTGTATCATTGATTACTAAAACAAATTTATATTCCGGTAATCTTTGGGATAGTTGTATAAATTCCCGAGTCCCTTTATAGTCTTTCAATGAAGATAACATTAAGACTGTTTTACGGTCAAAAGCAGTATCTGGCGCATATATAAGTTTGTCAGTAAATTCTTTAGGTAAAGCATTCGGTACAACAACCACATCCTTGGTACGCTTTAGGAATGATGCTTGATATTTGGAAACACAGATAATCTCGTGCGCCAACTTTTGCATCAGAGTAGCCAAGGTTTTATAAAAAGCCCCCTTGACAAAAGCATTTTCATGGTAATGATAGACGACACGTTTGCCCATGATACGTCCGGCCAGTGCGGGCCCCACCGGCAACAACGTGTTGATATAGAACACTATGTTTTTACGGAACAACCAACGGAATGCTAGAAAGAAAGTATAGACTTGCACCAAACAATAGCGTAGCATAGTAAGCAGAGTATTGTTTGAGAACTTATATGGATAAGAATGCTTATGCAAATTTTTATAGTGTAGTAGTTCATCTAATACTCCACCTTTGGACGATACCAAATATACTTGATAGCCTTTCTTTAACAAACCCTCCAAGACCATCTTCAAGACTTTAGGGCTGCCGCTGTAATCATTGAATAGGTGAAAACAGACTATGTGCTTCATTTTCTTGATTTTATAATTTTCGCCGGGACTCCGCCAATGATGGAATATGGGGGAATTTTCCCTCTAACAACGGCTCCGGCTGCAACTATGCAACCATCGCCAATCTCTGCACCATCCAATATTGTCACTTTGGCTCCTATCCAACAATTTCGTCCTATACGTATTCCTTGACGGTTCACTCCTTGAAGACGTATCGGGGCGCTTGTGTCAGCAAAATTATGATTCTCGGAGTGAAGCGATACATAATTTCCAAATATGGTATCATCGCCAATCTCTATGCCACCAGCACATCCAAAAAATCCATGTGTGCCAAGTCCGACATTGTTGCCAACGATTAATCCTTTGCCAAGTTGCTTCAGTGTGCCGGTACACTCAATGGTGGTATTCTTCCCTATTGACACATTGTTTCCTAACTTGATTCCATCGGTGGATAGTGCGTTAATAAAGCAACTACGGTCGATGGAAAGATTGCCTCTTGTGATGATTTTTGATGGACATTTAATTCGGGTTGTGTAGTGAATGAAAACTCTGCCAAATCGGCGAAATTTGAATATGCCAAAGATTAGCATAAAAACTCTACCGATGATAATTCCTATAAGGTAACTCGGTGGAATCCTCTCATCCAGGACAAAAGCCTCTCCTTTAACTTGTGAGATAAGCCTATTGAATAACCCCACCATTTTTAATATGTATTAATAGATATGTCCATATTCCAAATATATCCTTAAGTCGCTCGTTGAGATAGCCATGATCGCGATTGAGATAAAATTCCATAATGGCTAATAAGTAGCAGCGATAAAGGAAATCCGAATCGGTAACATCTGTTAGTCTTTCTTTTTTTATCCGTCGATAGTTGGCTGTTATTTGTTCGCCCCGGGCATAGTTGTCATAGATTTGTGATTGGGTAAAGAAATGGAAATAATCGGCAAGAGGTGGGTAACTACGCTTGAAATACTCAAAATCGAATGCATATAGATGCCCATTAACTACGAAACTGTTCCAAGGAGTCAGGTCGCCATGAAATGCACTATAATCGTGCTTTCCGGTCTGCAACTTTTCTTTCACTATATTGATGTTTTCCAATACTACCCGTTCCCTTTCTTTATCGCATAACAATGGCACCAAGCGTTCCAGATTTTGCAGCGTTTGCGCATAGTCAGTGTCTTCATATCGCAGTTTCTGCTTGGTAGCTTGCAACATTTGCTGTACAAAGTCTATAACCTTTTGGTCGGAGGACAATGCCACTTTCACTTTGCGTTGGCGCTCTGTGGTCTGTATCATCAACCACAAACTTTCATCGTACTGCCATGGTGCACAATAAACAATGTGTGGAATGTGTCGTACACCCTTATTGTTGAGGTATCTAAGTGTACTTTCTTCTTTTTTGAACAAATCCACAATGTCGGCATTGTCCGATATTTTGCAATACCCTACACATTTCCCTTCACTAAGCAACAGCAGTGTTGGCTTTTTGTGCAGCCCGGGAGATCCACAAAACACCGAACATGTAATTTCGGGCTTTCCGAGAGCATTTTCAAGTGTACCGATGAACTGCTCTTCGAATTGCAATTGTACTCTTTGAGCCTTTACAAAACGCAACAGTTTTGGAAAATACTTCAATAATGGGAGCAAGAGAGCAACAATAGAGCCTTTCAATGATGATGGCTGGAACAACGACATATAGGCTCGCATATTTTTCCAAGGGAAATACCATCGGTGCCCAACTGTGTTCTCCAACATTACATACCGAACGCCGTTCCCTTCGTGCAGGATGTATTTTAATGGTGTATCCATAAACCGTTATTTCTTGCCATCAAGGCGGTCGAACAGATTCTCCATGAAATTGCCTTTAGCACCCCAATTGAAAATATCTCTAATGCGCTGACGTGCAGCTTTACCTAAACGACTGCGAAGTTGGGTATCATTTATAAGCATTGAGAGTGCATATCCCATGTCCTTTTCCATCTGTTTAGGGGTGCTTACCTGCAATTTTATGGCAGACTCATCATCTGTTTCTACAGCCATTCCTGCCCAATCGACGCACACCACCGGTAATCCAATAGCCATTGCTTCCATCAATGCCCATGTTCCACCCTCTTTCAAGCTCGGAAACACAAAAATGTCGGACTCCTGTATCAAGTCGAGAGCCTCTTCTCGGGGCATGAAAGGGATTATTTTCACATTGTCATAACCACAATGCTCTATCTCGCTGTTTATGATTTTCAGGTCAGGCCCCGACCCTATTATAGTGAGTTGCCAAGGTTTGGCTGTCTTGATAAATTTCAGCGAACGGATTGCTGTGGGAATATTCTTTATGGAAATCAGTCGGGCACTAATAACCAATTTCACAACATCAGTCTCATAGTCTCTTTTTTTGCGCTCGAATATTTTATCGTCCATTGCCGTTTCGAGCAGTACGTAGGTCTTGCCTTTATAAAACCGGGGGATAATACTTTGTGTGTTGGGAGTGCGCAACAATATGGCTTTTGCACGATGCGCAGGGTACATAATAAACGGATTTATTATGGTCGTATCATTAAGCAAATATCTGAAATATTGCATAATCCGCTGCTTCCAGGGTAATATTGTTAAAAAAGGACGGGGCACACACTCTCCACCACCCATCGGACCCCATATAAATGGAATATTAAGGAATGGGAGGAAAGTGGGCATCCAGATACTTCCGAAAGTGAGGTGGATAGCATAGTCAATATGCTCTTTCTGTGCAATGCGTCGCGCCACATTCACAATGCCGATTTGCCAACAGAAATTGTAGAAATATAATCCCTTGTCGCGTTTTTTCAAACGCTTGATGAAATACGGTGTGTCGTAGTAATGCCACACAAGGTTTTGTGCTACATTTTGTGGCACATACGCTTCTATCACATTTTGGTTATTGGCTCTCGTGATAACATGAACTCGGTTGCGTTGTGCCAATTGCAATACCCAATTCCATCCTACGGCAGGCTCCGACCCCTTAAGCGGCTCGCAAGCATATGCCGATACTATAAGTGTTCTCATCTTTGTAATGTTTTATAACGGGATGCCATTGTCGTCTAATTCATTTTTCATTCCTTTAGCTGTGCGCTGTGCTTTGCGAAGGAGTATCTCATGTGTCACACTCTTTACCACTTTTTCAAGAGGTTCGTCTACATCTATAATTACAGCATTGTCATATTTCTGTGCTATTGAGTGATATGCCTTTGTCTGTCGTTTGATTTCATCTAAGGACAATTCTTTCTTACGCTTATACAAAACCTCGGGAGTTCCTTCCAACACCAGTATTAAGTCGGGGGTAGGTATGCTCCATGCAAAGGTACGAGGTATCCATGATGGGAACGAATAACGATAACGCTTTAAATCGACGAAGTAGTCATAGTAATATCTGTCGAATACTACTAATTGTTTCTGTATGCATTTCTTACGCACCAGCAAATTGTATCCGAGCAGATAATCAATGTTGTAGTAGAAGTAACGGATTAAAGATTTTAGCAGACCGTTTGGCTTTTTTCCATGAGGGTCGGGATTGTCTGCCGATTCGGGTACAGGATGTATCGGATTCAGCATACCCGGATTGCGCAACAGGTGTGGACGGAAATACATCTTTGTTATGCCATGAAAACTACCCCAGCAAGTGTCTTCTATTTTCTCGAATACAGAACTTTTTCCTCCTCCATCGGGCGAAAGAAGTGCGACACAATACCCTACAGGATATTTTACCCTATACCAATAGCGACAAAATTCGGTTATTCGGAATCGTATTTTATACATTCCTCTTGAACTGTTGCGTGACAGGCGTTGCAGGCTCTTCCACAATTCTACCCTCATTTCTTGCAGTTGAGCAATGTCGTTTTGTTCTACATAGCGGTTTACTCTTGTCGCTATTTCACTGCCGAAGTAGGATTCCAAATAACTGAAACACCCGTTTTTGTCACCTTTCACAGCTTCTTGTATCGGAGCAAGGTGTTCTGCATCGAAATCATCCTTAAATATGCGCCTCATCAGCAAGAATACATATTCCATTCGATAGCTTGGAATAGTAAAACGGCCATAACGCCGGGTATTTTGTTGAATATCTCTATATGAGATGAGTGCCGGAGTTCCTTTTACGCTGAAATCAGTAAAAAAATCGAGTTGCAGTCTAAATCGACCTGTGGGTTCTATTGGAGAGAACAAATAGGCACATTTTTGGTATCCATGCCATATCTTTTGCACAATTGCAAGCCTCACGCCACGAGCTACAGCTGTCATCACTTTGTCAAGGCGACTGAAATCTTCGGGTGTAATGCTCATGTCCAAGTCTGATGGTAGTTTGTATGGCACTTCATCATACTTGTTCATTACAATATAAGGATTGTGGAATTCACGATCCATTATATCGAAAATTGTATTTAATAGAGGTTCTACGTCTATCATAATTCAATTGTCAATTTATTTCTTAATTATACGTTTTTGTAAGAATCAAAAATGATATTTACTCAAGTTGTGGAGTGTAGGTCTCCGTGTAATATTTCACGATACTGAATATCATTAGCATCAGCCATGTTAATATGCGCTACCAACACTAAATGTCGCTAATCCTAAAAAAATCAGGCTTTCCATAGAAAAGAATTTCTTGATGCAACATCCATACACAAACAATAGCGTAGCTATGTACGTCAGCAAGCCATAACTTTCTACATCTCCAATATATCCATTTGCTTGATATAATTTTGTGCATTTGTCTCCTGATCATTGCCCTGACCGATCCACGGCTGACTGTCAAACAAATCAGTTGAGAAGGTATTCAATATCGGCATGATTCTTACAGCTCCGCTGCCTTCGCTTTTCATCAGTGTGGTTCTCACATCCTCTGCAAACATACTATTGTACACTGTTTGTACTCGCTTCAGCTGACTATTGTCAGTTTCAACATTCATTAAAATAATGAACATAGCTGCCATACTCACGATTAAGACTATATTTTTGCCCAAAAAGTACATACATACTATTAAAATGCCAATAATAGCAGTGGCAGAACCCATTGTAATCATAGACAACAAAAAGCATAGTCAATTCTATATTTTGTGAATATATCTTTAACAATCCTATCCAAATCCTTTTCCGTTACATTACGATAGAATATATCCACATCTGTAGGAAAAGAGTCTGGCATATTCTCATCCGTTTTGGATACAATAATCCAATTTATATTTAGTGAAGCTTTTAAAAATAGCCTCAAGATATTTCCGCTTCATTCTTCTTATACTAAAAATCTTTTTTTCAACTCTTTTCCAAAGTCTATTGCTGCTGATACATATGATAACTTTTGCTTATTGCATCTGAAATCAATATTGCCAATTTCATCCCAATTATTGCAACATAAAAACTCCACTAAGCTATCCACAGACGAGAACTGTTTTCCGATATTCACCATTCGAAATATCTCATCAAAATAATCATTATGTAGGGACAATATTACCTTTTCCCTATCAATGGCATCAAAAAGCGCACCGCTTGCCGTGAATTTATATTTGTCGGTAGGATAAGTGAAGATTAGATAATCCATGCTGTCTATGTATTGATTGAGCACTTCTTTTGATACATAATCTTTTTCAGAGCCGGGAATAAACTGCACATTTGACTGCAAGAGCAAATTAGGGTCACACGTCACACGCCCCAATGCATAGAATAATATATCTGAATTCTCTTTTAATGCATTTCCTATAGCAAGGAGTTGATTGAGTCCTTTATATTCACGTATAGTCCCCACAGTACCAATACGAAACTTTTCATCTTTCTTTACCCTACCCTCCAATTGATGCGGAATAAAAGAGTGCTCGTATGATATAAACTTAGTAAGATGTTTTTTATCAACTACTTGGGGGATATTTTTCAAGATACTCTTACCTAACACACAAAAGTACAGTCCCTCGGCAATATTCCATTTTGGATTGGTAAACAATTTTAGTCCAGCTTGAGCCGGTGCGTTCAATTTAATATTATTCTGAAGATATTCCAACTCCCCATGGCATGTTATGATAACTTTCGTTTTGCGTATTTTCACAATGGTATTCACTATTCTTGTAGCCCACAATGAGTTATAATTGAAATAGAGAATCTCGTCATGTCTTTGGGATAGAACCAAAATCATGTTCCAAATAGCAGAAGACAAATATCTTAAGAAATTTCCCCAATGTCCTAACCCAGCTAAACAGAAAATAGGCTTGTATGTTACATTGGGAGGAAAGCAACCAATCAGTCTCTCTATGTTCCGCTTTGAACTTCGGGGTGCCCGATAGGTAATTTGAGGGTATATTTCAGCAAACATCAAGAGCGAAGAAGCATTGAATGTCTCATGAAATGCTCCGATGGAGAATGTGTCTGCATATATCAACTTCATCATCTGTACATATTATAGAAATAAAAATAAATGGTATTCGGAGTCGGAGTTCCCGTACAGTTCTTCCAACTCAATTTGTGGATATAGGTATCTCCGCAGATTTCGTTCAAACGATCTGTCGAGAATTCTTCTTCCAAGTGGAATTTAAGTTTATGGATATTCTCGTTATTATATGGGATACTTTCAATCTGAAATTTCAACGCAGCATTGTCCCGAAGTACCATATCCATGAAATAGTCCATCATAAAATAGTCGATAAAATAATCTTTTATAAGCAACCAATTATAAAACAATTCCAAAGTATAACCCATTATCGGATTCCCGGACTGGCAATCCAAGAAAAAGTTTGACCATCTTCCCCTTGATACGAAAAATGAATCCGAAGGCAACTTAATACTATAAAAGATTGAGCGAAATATGGTTTCGTCCAATTCTTTTGTCAACAAAATCGTTGAATCGATCCAGCATCCGCCATAATGATACAGCAAGCAGGTCCTGATAATGTCTGCGAAATGAGCATAACCGATTTTGCCCGCTTCGAACAAGTGTAATACGTGGGGCGGTAACTCAATATAGTTTTTGTAAGATTGAAAGTCTATAAATACGACAGGATGATTGTTACTGTTTCTTCGGATACTATTCAAACACATTTGCGTTACCGGTAAAAGATTCTCTTCTCCTTGTAGCCAACAAAACCATATAGGAGATTTTTCAAACATCTGTTTTTGCCGCACAACGGGCAATGAGAGATCGGAAACCACCCCAACAACACTCTTTATCTTTCGTTCCACAAGCTTATGCTTTCTCTCCATCATTGCAGAAAAAAGAGATTGGGGCATGTAATCGCGAATAAACCACAGCAAGTTTATGGATGCAATGGTTATCCCCACTCGCGAAATATCCTTTTTATAGATTTTCAAATGTTTGATTATGGCATTCATCATCTTTTGAAAAGAAATAGTTTTAATATTTCACCCCATCCGTCTTTTTTTACTTTGTGAAATGTAGGTATATACAGCAAAACAACTATTCTAAAGAACAGATATTGCAACAGATTGTATCTTTTACGCATGTACAAGAACATACTTTCAAAATACATTAGCTTCTGCTTTAAAGATGGCATTTTTCGGCTGCCGTTTACAGACGCACATTCCAAATGTATGATAGATGGCGTACGGATGATTCTTGATTCATATCCGGCTCGTGAATATCTGTATTGCATTTCAGATTCTTCAAAGTACATAAAGAATGCAGGGTCAAATAAGCGCATCTTTTCAATCACATCCTTACGGATAAACAAGTCAGCTCCTATGATGTAGTCCACTTTAAAACTATCAACATCGTTCGTTGCTGTCGTTTTCCCTTGGGGAACATATCTGAAATACAAGTTTAGGATGCCCAGCAGGGTCTTATTTATCGACGGAAAAGTTCCGTACGAATTATTTCCCGTAACTCCATCAGCAGCCTTTAATACACATCCAAGACAAGCAACATTTATAGGCATTTTCTCATGAATCTCGAAAAATTCTTTTACCGCATTATTCAAGAGAATGGTATCTGAATTTAACAGAAATATATATTTCCCTTTACTATACGTATATCCTAAATTGTTTGCTTTGCCAAATCCTATATTCTTTCCGCTCTCAATAAATTTCAACCGTGTATCTTTCTCAAAAAGCTCTATAGACCCATCCGTGGAAGCGTTATCTACCAGAATCACCTCAAAATCTATGCCTTTCGTGTGCTGAAAAATACTTTCAATACAATTCTGTGTAATTTCACGAGTATTGTAATTCACGATTATTATCGATACGTTCATTTTGATGTTCGTAATATATTATCATGTAAAATATTAAACTATAACGTATCATTGAGAAGTCTCCCAGTCCAAAACCTTGTATAGTAGGTATCAATAGTAACCACCAACAATAGTATCTTAAAAATAGAGGAAATGCTTTACCACGAATGATACCTTTCAATATGAAACTATATATGACCCCCATCATAGCCAAACCATAATAGAAGAATGAACCCAACAAGCCGATGTCCGATATAAAAGCTAATCGTTTTGTCTGTGCCTGCGTAATATAATAGAGATAAGCAGAACCTTTACACGGTACGCCGTTCCCCAATAAGAGGGTATATAGGTTATTCGGTTGTTCCATAAGGAAAAAGTATATCGCTTGCCAACGGTTATACTTGGTGTCGGATAATTGTGATTGTGTTTCCTCAATTAGTCCCGATAGTATATTGAATATATAGGTGCCTGCAATAAGGCTACCTCCTACAATTATCCACGACTTATGTTGGATATCTGTTTTAAGGAATACATATACGTAAAAGAACAATGCACAAATTAACGTACTCCGGTTTTGCATCAGGAAAATGTATGCCATGAACAGCGTACACCATAATATATGTTGGGCATTCGGCTCTTGCCTCATCTTTTGCAACAGCATATAAAAGTACAAAACAGCACAAGCACTTCCCGGCCAAATAACCAACAGGTCACTACTACCGTTGCTCTGCCTTGCTAAAAGCCTTTTGACAGAATCCATATCTACAAACCAATGAGGAAAGACGAAAACAAGTATTGCCATACCAATAGCCAATAGTCCTAAAAATCTAAACGAATGAAATAAATCATCTTCCGACGGATATATTTTTAGTAGCGTAATCAAATAAATAATCAAGACATTAGTCCGCATAGCAATGCATGTGGATATTAAATCCTGATTGTAGCGAAAAAGTGGTGCCAAGGAACTAAGAAAGAACAACACCAAGATGCCCAATGCCCAATAAATATTCTTGTTATAAATCGGACTATTCTCATGATAGTAATACACCCACCCGAATATACTCCAACCAAGCATCAATACAAATAATATATCAGCGGTTAAAAATGGGAATAATCCATTTTTTAAGAAGTTGAAACTCAACAATCCCGATATTATCAAGTATGTCAATTTGCTCATAATGGATGATAATCCTATTATTGTTTGGAATTCAATATTGATGTACTATTACACCTTCATTAGTAAGGTCTTGCAAAACATACCGAAACATTTTGATGCAATCTCTTTTGCCTCTTGTTGTGCATTTTCTGATTTCACTAAATCAATTACTTGACTTTCAAAATGCGATAAAGCAGATTCCATCTCAAGATCGTTTTTGAAAATTTTGGTTATATCTATCATCCTGTTTGTTTTCTTCAAGACCTCTAACAGGCCAGACATCTTATGTTCATAACTTAGGCTTATAAATGGAATACCTTGATTAATAGCAAAAACAATAGAATGATAACGAGCTCCTACCATTAAGATCGCATTTTTTATAATGGCTTGTTGAACATCACTACTATATGTGTCTGGGATTATCACTATATTCTTTTGGTATGGAGAAATGTCTCTTAATTCTTTAAAATAAGAATAATCATTTCTTTTTTGATTATTTGTTTGCGGAAGCATAACAATCTTATAATCAGGATAATGATTTTGAATTAGTTCGAATAGACGAATAAAAAAACGATTAATCTCAGACGCATTTACATCACGAAACATGTAATGCCAAATTAATTCATTAGGAACATATACAATATATTTGCTATTGCCAATCATTTCTCTAACCTGATTGGGAATGCTAACCTCCGTAGAGTCAAGAAACGCAGAATCTACAGTTTGGATACACTTAACTTCTAATTCCTTAGCAACAGAAATGGATTTTTCATCTCTTAAACAAACAAATGAACAATAGTTTAATATTTTGTATGCTAAATGACGAAACCGTTTTTGTTTCCAATTCCCTGCTGGAAATGGTCCAATGCTTCTTCCATAATAAATTAAAGGTTTATCCATTCTATAGGCTAACGACAACAAAAAGAGATGTCTCCAATCTTGAAAACCACCCAAATTTATTCCGCCAGGTGCCATTATAACAAAATCAACTTGCTTATAAAGTTCACATACCTTTCTTATTGTAGGAAGAAAATGATAAAGCCAATCAACATGATACATTTGGGCATAATTAACAAAACGATTGTACCATTTTGAATTAACAGGAATAAGATTCACAAAGTTAACCTGCGATAAATGTAAATCAAATTCATTGATAGCCGCTTGAGGGGCATTAATTTCTAAGACTGTAATTTCAATATCTGGAATTACTTTAATCAAATTCCTTATCAACCCTTTGAAAGCGGATTCGTCTCCTCTATTATACAAAGGTTGATCTATCAATAATATTCTCATCTTAATTTATCTTTTAGAATTCTGATATAACCTATTTTATGAGAAAAATATTACGCTTTTGTTTTTAGTAATATTTTTTGAAAGTAGCCTAATTCTTTCCATCCCATAAACAATGCATATAATTGTGTCTTCATAATGCCATGATAGCATGGTATGAATATATTGGCAAGACACCCCGTAAACAATACAGTAATAAGTGTAACTATAGCAGATCCAATAGCCCCATAAAGGGGTATTAATATATAATTTAATAGAATACAGATAAAACATCCTAAGATGTTTCTAATGAAGACCCATTTTTGGATTCCTTCCATTATTATTATTTGTCCTCCAGATGAAGATAAAGCCATACCAACAGCCTTAAATGCCATTATGTGCAAGATTGGAATTGCGAGAGCATATTCCTTCCCGTAGGTATACATTATAAGCCAATATGCAAGTTGTGAAACCGTTAAAGACATTATCATTGCGGTCCATGTTGTTATGCTCACAAATCTTCTTTTTTGGGCTTCATATGCTTCGGGATTATTTTCTTTAGTTCTGATTAGCACCGGAGTAACGGTTTGTACTAAAACAGTAGGCAGAAAAACTATTAAATCTACAAATTTTGCAGCTGTTGCGAAGTATCCCACTTCTGTTTTATTAAGCATATTACCAATCATAACTTGGTCAATGCGTTGATATATTATTACCGCTGCACCTGATATAACAAGAGGATAAGATTCTTTAATAATAAAAAGTATCAACTTTTTATCAATACTCCAATTTTTGACAGTACCACATATGGACTTGTAACTTAAATAATACCCACTTCCTACAATTATAGAGTCCAGAATTTGAGAATAAATAAAATATTCTAAGGGCGCTTTTAGCCAAAGTAATAGTATTTTAATGAGCCCCCCCAAGGCGGTCCGCATTATTTCCGATTTGACAATGTATCTATTCTGAACTATTGAAGTAAAATAATTCCGAAATATATTACCAGTTCCTGAGAATAGTGTTAAACCATAAACCAAAATCATTGAAAAAGTCAAACGATCTGTCTGATAGAACAATAAGGATACAATAATACCTATATAGGCTATTGTCGCAAATACTATTCTAATAAAAAAACAGGAGCCTAATATTATATTTCGATTCTCATTATGTTTTGAGAGTTCTCTTATTTCTATATCGTCAAGACCAAAAGATGCAATAATAGAAAATATGGAAACATAACTTATGACGTAGTTCATGATACCATAGTTGTTAGGACCAAGATATCTGGCAACAAGTATTCCTATGAAGAGAGCACTTGCCATATTTACTATTTTACCACCTAACGCCCATGCTATATTTGATGCAATCTTTTTTTGTGAATCGGATAAACCCATAAAGTTTAGGTTCTTTCTAATAAAAAATAATACTTTTCAAATCAATAAAGTCTACAACTTTTTCCGTCAAACTCGTATAATAAATTTCGGGGTCTTTCTCCTACTTTTTTGGCTGGAATTCCTGCTACAACGGTAAACGGTTCTACATCTTTTGTCACTACACATCCAGCACAACATACTGCCCCCTCTCCGATATGCACTCCCGGCAGAACTATGACATTAGCCCCTAACCATACCCGATCGTCTATTCTTACAGACATATCCAGTTCGTCACTCTGAGGACTCCTAAAATATATATCACGATGATTATGTTGCAAGGTATATACAGATACATTACTTGACAAATTTACATTTCTACCAATGAATAAACCTCGCCGTGCATCAAGTATAGCATTATCTCCAATTATCGAACCTTTGCCTATTCTCAACAACCATGGAGCACGAATTTCTGTTTTAAAATGAAATATAACTTTAGGTTCTATAACAACACCTAAACCTTTATATAAGAATCGTCTTAAATGAATAGACGGAATCATTGAGATATGGTACATTAAAAATCTAGCACCTCCTTGGCGTAATATCCGTTCTACGCACCGTGTAGGTATCGAGATTATTTTATATATTAATTTGTTTGGGTGTTTCATATAGATACCCCAAACGATATGTAATGGATAGAGAAGCAGTAAAAAGAGCCACTTTACGTAAAGTAACAGAAGTAGTAAAAAAAATACATAGGTCATATTCATCTTACAGAATCATCATTTCAATCTTTATTTCGTTTTATACATTTCCTCGTAATACTTCTCGTATTCCCCGGAAGTGATATTGTCCATCCACTCTTGATTGTCCAAATACCACTTCACCGTCTTTTCAATGCCCTCCTCAAACTGTAGGCTCGGTTCCCAAACCAGTTCCTTTTGGAGTTTGGAAGAATCGATGGCATAGCGCATATCGTGCCCTTTGCGATCGGTCACGAAAGTAATCAAATCGAGGGAATAACCTTCGGGATTGCCCAACAGCCTGTCAACCGTCTTTATAATGACCTTGATAATGTCAATGTTCTTCCATTCATTGAAACCGCCGATGTTGTATGTTTCGGCAATCGTACCCTTGTGGAAAATAATGTCGATAGCACGGGCATGATCTTCAACATAGAGCCAGTCGCGCACGTTTTCTCCCTTACCATAAACAGGCAAAGGTTTGCGATGACGGATGTTGTTGATGAACAGCGGTATTAGCTTTTCGGGGAACTGGTACGGACCATAGTTGTTAGAGCAGTTGGTAACAATGGTGGGCATACCATATGTGTCATGAAATGCTCGTACAAAGTGGTCGCTCGAAGCCTTGCTAGCCGAGTAGGGCGAGTGCGGATTGTATTTTGTATCCTCATAGAAGAAATCATCCCCGTATGCCAAATGATGTTCAGTAGAAGATGCTGTGGTGGTAAACGGAGGTTTGATACCTTCGGGATGGTTCATCGCCAATGCCCCGTACACTTCATCGGTAGAGATATGGTAGAACCGTTTGTCCTCATACCTTTCCGGTAAGGACTCCCAGTATAATTTGGCGGCTTGCAACAAAGAGAGGGTTCCCATTACATTGGTACGGGCGAAGGTGAAAGGGTCTTTGATACTGCGGTCCACATGGCTTTCGGCTGCCAGATGGATAATGCCGTCTATGTGTTCCTCTTGCATCAGTTTGTAGATAGCCTCGAAGTCGCAAATATCCATCTTTACGAACTTGTAGTTGGGCTTACCCTCGATGTCTTTCAGATTAGCCAAGTTTCCGGCGTATGTCAACTTATCCAAGTTAATGATCTTATATTCCGGATATTTGTTGACGAACAGACGCACTACGTGACTGCCAATGAATCCGGCACCTCCGGTGATGACGATATTTCTCTTTGCCATATTAGTGTTCGTTTTTAAGGTTCATGATACATTGCTTCAGCGAATCCGTCCAATAGGGGATGCGAATGCCGAAAGTCTCTTTGATTTTTGTCTTATCCAAAACCGAATAAGAGGGACGTATGACAGGACTGGGAAATTCATTGCTGTGGCAGGGATATATATCACAGGCGGTTGTGCCGTTATATCCGGCAATCATTTCGGCGAAATCATACCACGAGCAAACTCCTTCGTTGGAATAGTGGTAGATCCCCGTCTTACTATACCGTTCATGTGTCATTTCTTGGCTGTAATCAGACAATATGCACTCAATGGCTTTTGCCAGATCGAGTGCATAGGTCGGTGTACCGGTTTGGTCGAACACTACTTTCAACTGCGGCTTAGTAGCAGTCAAGTTCATCATTGTCTTGCAGAAGTTCTTGCCGAACTCACTGTACAGCCATGCTGTACGGATGATGATATACTTGCATCCTGTGGCAATGACCTTTTGTTCCCCGTGCAGTTTCGTCAGACCGTACACGCCCGTAGGAGTACCTTGCTGCTCTTCCTTGCAAGGAATATTATAAGGTTCCTTGCCGAACACATAGTCGGTGGAAATCTGAATAAGCAGTCCGTTAACCTCTTTTATCGCTTTGGCAAGGTTCTCCGGAGCCTCAGCATTAAGTTTTTCTGCTAATGCCTCATTACTTTCAGCGGCATCCACATTGGTATAGGCTGCACAATTCACGATGACATCTATCCGGTTGTCCACCACCATTTTCCTGATGGCATCCCGCTCCGTTATATCCAGATAGAGGGTTTCTACGCCTTCCGCCTGATTCACATCGGTGAAGAAATACCGGTCGTTACTGCTTTGGGCCACTAATCGCATTTCATTGCCAAGTTGTCCGTTGGCTCCTGTTACAAGTATATTCATCGTTCAAATTCAGGATAAAGATTGATGTTGTAATCGAAAGGAGAAACAAAATCTTCCAGGCATATGTGTTTGATATCTTTTTCGGACAGAATGGCATTCTCCATCGGAATTTGCCAATCAATACCCAAACTTTCATCCTTGATACTGATACCTCCATCCGCTTCGGGGGCATAGAAATTATCGCATTTGTATTGGAAAATAGCTGTTTCGCTCAATACCGCAAAACCATGTGCGAAGCCGCGCGGCACGAAAAACTGGCGGTGATTATCTTCGGTCAGTTCTACTGCCACGTGTTGCCCGTAGGTAGGGCTGCCTTTGCGAATATCTACGGCTACATCCAGCACTCGTCCTTTCACGCAACGTACTAATTTGCTTTGGGAGAAAGGAGGCTGCTGAAAATGCAACCCACGCATTACGCCATAGGAGGACTTGCTTTCGTTGTCTTGTACAAAACGGATGGGACGTACTTTCTCGTCAAATTCCTTTTGGGAGAAACTTTCAAAGAAATAGCCTCTGGCATCCGTAAAAATACGTGGTTCAATGATGACCACGCCCTCTATTGCTGTCTTTATTGCTTTCATTCTCAATCCAGATTTTCTTTTCCGGTGTGGGCCACCTCGTCAATTACTTTCAGCAGATACTGTCCATATTGGTTTTTCAACATGGGTTGCGCCAGCTTTTCCATCCTTTCCTTGCTGATCCATCCTTTACGATAGGCAATACCTTCCAAACATGCCACTTTCAATCCCTGCCGTTTTTCAATAACTTCCACAAAGATGGATGCCTCTGCAAGTGAATCATGTGTGCCGGTGTCAAGCCAGGCAAAACCGCGTCCCAATGTCTGTACTTTCAATTTGTGTTCCTGTAAAAAGACTTGGTTGACCGTGGTGATTTCCAATTCACCACGGGCGGAGGGACGGATATATTTGGCGATATCCACTACTTTATTCGGGTAGAAATAGAGACCAACGACCGCATAATTCGATTTCGGATGTACAGGCTTTTCCTCTATAGACAGGCAGTTGCCATCCGCATCAAACTCTGCCACGCCATAGCGATCCGGATCGTCCACCCAATAACCGAAAACCGTTGCCTGCCCCGACTTTTCCGCATTCCCGACGGCTTCTCTGAGCAATTTAGAGAAGCCCGTTCCATGGAAAATATTATCACCCAACACGAGACATACGGAATCGTTTCCTATAAATTGTTCTCCAATAAGGAATGCCTGTGCCAAACCATCGGGTGAAGGTTGCTCTGCATACTCGAAATGTACACCATAATCAGAACCATCACCCAATAGCCGCTTAAAACCGGGCAGGTCGTATGGAGTGGAAATAATCAATATCTCCCGTATACCAGCAAGCATCAACACGGATATCGGGTAGTAAATCATTGGTTTGTCATAAACAGGAAGTAATTGTTTACTGACTCCCTTGGTTATAGGATAAAGACGAGTACCGGAGCCTCCGGCTAAAACAATTCCTTTCATTGAATTTTATGTTATATTTGTATTCAGATAATCTAATCGAAATAATTTTGCGGGAACAACAATCCCATGACTCCCAATGGTAAAAGTATGAGACAGAAAATCCATAATATCTGCGGATGTTTACACTCCGCACCGGATATTTTCCGGAATAAAGTCAATGCGGCGATACCACCCAATATTAAATAGATATTTGAATGTAGATAATTCCGTCATACGTCTGGCTGGTAAAGAATGAACAAATACCCCTGCGATTGTGGAAAAAATGAATAACTAAATGATCGTTGGCAAATGCATTTTCTCCAGAAAGCCCATAACCGACAAATAAATACTTATTCCGCACAAGGCACAGAGTACAATCAGCAGAAGCCAAGAATTAATAGTACCTCCATCGTTTTATATTAGATTATTTGATAAAAACTTCAGGTATTTTGCCTTTCAGCGTTTTTACCCAGCCTCTATATGCATCCATAGTTATTTTCTCCGGCATTCTGATTCTGATATAAGAATCGTCTGTTCCGGTGATGTAGGTCGTCTTTTGTAACAACTGCATAAGTACTTTCTTTGCCATTATCAGACACGGCATTTGCATTTCTTTGGAAAAACTCTGCAAAGTATTATAATCGTTTGATTTACAGAATAACATTAATCCGTATGCAGAAAAGCCGTATGCACACCATTCACCTATTGATTCATTATAATACAGATTGATAAATGAACCATCGTTTCTATATTCGTTTATTGTTATAGTTTGGCTATCCATAGTTGCATTAATAATCTGACTATAAATCAAGCAGTTTTTGTACGTTTCTTGTAACACCCGTGCAAATGAACTTTTGAAATATACTGTAACTGTGAATGTCTGTCCCTATATAAGCAATAGCCTGTTCTCTTAATAGCAACATGGCCTTTTTCTTAATCCGATTGCCATACATACCCGCTATTGACGGAAGATTAAGCTGGAATTTCACACCCATGTCTTTTAGCTGTCGGTAATCTGATTCACCCATATAAACATAACGCTCCGGATGGGCGAGAACGGGGTGGTATCCTTTAGATTTGATGCGAAGCAGGATATTTTTCAATCCCATTGGAGGACTGAAATAAGAGGTTTCCACCAGTAGGTGGTCGCCATTCTCGCCTAAAGGTAGCAGGTCATTCTTTCCCAGCCGTTCCTCAAAGAGATTGTCGAGCATGTTTTCCGCTGCAAGGTGCAGTTGTACGCCACCTGTGTAAGCAGCCTGCAATTCTGCAAAACGGTCACGAAGATGGGCAGTCGTATTGGGAATGTCTTCCATGATGTGCGGTGTGAGCCATACGGATTTGATCCCTTGCTCCTCATACAAACGTAGAATTTCCAAAGATTCGTCCATCGTTTGTACACCGTCATCCACGCCCGGAAGAATATGCGAATGATAGTCTGTAAAACCGATTAGCTTTATTATATTTTGTTTTTCCCTTTTTTTAAAAAACCACATATAATGACATAAAACTTTTTAATCATTCCCGATTCCATATGACATATATGCGGAATCCGGAAATGAATTGATTGTCCCGGTGATAAACTTCACCAACAGTTTCGCTTGCCGAAATGATTTATCAACCCGGCCCCAACACAAGCTAAACCGATACAGATAGCTACAGGAGGACAGATAAATCCACCAGCCAATACTCCGGCTTTTGTTGCGGCAACCACACCGACTCCTTTGGTAATCAATGCTGTTTTACCAAATACACCTACAGTAACCATACCCGCACCAAATAAGGTCGCTTTGTCTTCTGTAAAATCGTTCTGTGCCATAGTTGTGATTTTTAGTGAAACAATAGGGAAATCAAATTCATATTCTTGATTCGCATTTAATCATTTGATAACCAAGCATTTACCCCACCTGTTTTTCGTCGGAGCCATAGTGATATCCCGAACCGTAACCATAGTGATAGCCATAACGGTATCCGTAGCGGCCACCGCTTCCCTTGGTTCCATTCAGAATCAGGGACATGTTCTTGTATTTCTTCTCCTCGTAGATTTTTTCCAGTTCAACTAGCATACTCCGTTCGAGCAATCCTGAGCGAATCACGAAGACGGTCCGGTCGGCCAGCTTCTCGATAATCTGCGTGTCGGCCACCAGTTCAATGGGCGGACAGTCAATCAGCACATAGTCGTATTGTTCCCTTACGGTATCGATTGCCTGCTTCAACCGCTCGTCGAACAACAATTCCGTTGGGTTGGGAGGAATTGTTCCTACGGGTATTATATCCATAGATTTCTGCTTCGGATCGGGTACGATGATCTCGTTCAGGTTGTCAATACGGCCTCCCAGATAGTCACTCAATCCTTTGTCAGGAGAATCGATATAGGCTGACGCAGAACCGTGGCGCAGGTCACCATCTATAACAAGTACTTTCTTCCCTTTGATGGCAAGGCTCACGGCGATATTCATAGTCAGAAACGACTTGCCGCTGCCCGGGTTGAAGGAAGTTACGAGGATGACAGATCTATTGTCCTTACCGGTCATGAATTCCAGGTTAGTACGTAATACACGGAATGCCTCGTTGATGATGTCACGGCTGCCCTCTTTGACAACAACGGCCTTAACTTCCTGCGGTTTCTTCCCGAATATTCCTTTCTTCCTTCTCACGAACAGCGGAATTTCGCCGATGAACGGTGCGGTTACATTCTCTAGATCTTTCCTTCCCCGTACGCGGGTATTCATATTCTCGCGCATAAAGATGATGACTAGTGGAATAAGCAGCCCCAGAGCAAATGCGACCATAAAGATGTTTTTACGCACAGGGGATGTCGGCAACATGCTACCATGCGGCGGAGTGACAATGCGGGTATTATAGGCAGTAAATGCCTGCGAGAGTTCATTCTCTTCACGCTTCTGCAACAGAAACAGGTAAAGAGCCTCCTTTACCTTCTGCTGGCGTTCCACTGACAGCAGGTATTTAGCCTGCGTAGGATTGGCTGCTATACGTGATGTTGTCTGTTGCTCCGTTTGCCGTAAACTTTTTATCTGCGAATTCAAGGTTGCTATCTGATTGTCGATAGACCTGATTACCGCCTCTCGCATGGAAGCCAGGGCCTGATCCATATCCACAACCAGCGGATTTTCCGTGCTGCTGTTCGCAACCAGACTGTTGCGCTGCAACAGTTGCTTGTTGTATTCGGCAATCTGCGATTCAATATTGGCGCTTTCAATGCCGGAGTTGGCCGGAAGCAGTTGGGTACGGTTGGCATCGTTGGCTAAATAGTTCCGGATGTAACGGGTCATATAAAGCTGGTTGTTCAGGGACAGGATCTGCGCGTTGGCCGCACTGCTTTGAGCCATATACATACTCGATGCCGCCTGCACGTCGGGCAACAGATGTTCTGACTTGTAAGAGGAGATATCCTCGTCCACATTTCCCAGTTCCCGTTCGATTACGCCCAGACGCTCGTTGATGAACATTGAGGTGCTGACAGCGATCTGGTTTTTGTCCTTCACCCAATTCTCGTTATAAACGGAAATCAACATGCTCAATACATCTTCTGCCCGCTGTGTGGAGTTATCCTTGAATGACAAGTCTATGACTGACGCTTTCTCGCTGTTCAATGAAACGGACAGATTGGACGAGCAGGAGTTGACGGCGTTATACAGACTGGATTTGCCTACATATAATGTATATGCCTCGCCTTTCACGTAATTGGGTGTTGTATGGATAATGATTTTTCCCAATGGCGTAGTGATGGAGTCGAGCAAGCTTCCCTTTACGTCCTTTTCTTCAAGATCTGTCCCGTTACGTATAAAGTCGGATAGGTATAACGTACCGTCCGGCTGTATTTCCAACGTAAAACCGGCTGATTCATTCTCAGGCAAGTCATTTATCGTTACATCCACCGGTAATGTCAGTCCATAGGCTACCTGACGGTGGAATTTTCCCCGAACGAAGTAATTCATATCCAGACGCAACCGTTTAACCACTTCGGTCATTAAAGACGGTGATCGAAAGGTGATGAGTTCGTTATTCACATTTGTACCGGATTGAAACAGCCCGAACTCCGAGAAGGATTCCAAATCCGAGGAGACCGACTTGCCTTTGGAATCCTCTTTGATCAATACCGAAGCGGTACGTGTATATACGGCAGGAGTGCGTAACAGATAGGCAGTAGCGGCACCGATCGTTACCGCTAAAGACAAGACGAACCACTTCCATCTTGCGAGGCACAGGTATAACAGGTCCTGTATTCGCAGGAAATCATCCTGCTGCCCCGGTTTTATATTCTTTTGATTTACGGTCATCATATCTGATTCTATATTATTTTACAATCAACACGGTAATGGTCGTCAGCAACGAGGCCAATGACATCCAGAAAGAGGCTGAGCGGACGTTATTGCCGTTGACGGTCGCCTGCCGTGCTTTCATTGAGTTGGGTTCCACATAAACGATATCGTTCTGCTGCAAATAATACACAGGAGAGGCATAAAGGTCATATCCCGAATTTAAGTTAACCTGATACAATGTCTTTTTACCGTTTTCCTCCCGTTGTACCAGCACGTTCTCCCGTTTCCCATAGACGGTAAGATCCCCGGCCATACTTAAAGCGTCCAAAAGTGTCAGCTTGTCCTTGTCGATATTGAAACGTCCGGGTTTGGCAACCTCACCTAAGACAGAAACGGTCAGGTTCATGAATTCCACCGTAACAACGGGGTCTTTCACGAGGTTCTTCGAAACCAGTTCCCCTTTTATGTACGCCGCGATCTCCTCGCGTGTCATTCCCGCCACATGGATATGTCCCAGTACAGGAAAGTCAATGTTTCCATCCTTGTTTACAGTATATCCCGATATCCCCTGACTGTTGGATGTGCCCGATGTCGTACCGATTTGTCGGGAAATAATCGGAAGATTGAAAAGATCCATCAACAAGGGGTCCTTGCTATTGACCAGTATGGAAATCTTGTCTTCGGGGCGTATCCGAATTTCCAGCGGATTCAGAACCTGCTCTGCCATACCCGGTTTCAGGTCCGTAAAATAAGCGACTTTCGGCGTGGCACATGATCCCAACAAGAGAGCCACGGTCAATAAGAATAAAATGTATCTGATTTTCATATTTCATTGATTTTTATTTGTCGTTTGCCTGTCTCGACCGAAGCTTCCCGATACGTTTCGTCAGCCAGATATTGGCGAAAGTCCATATCAGAATATCGATCAGCACGATCCAGTTTACATTGAGATAAAGGGAGAGAAATATATTAAACAGAATGAATATAGTTGATACGGATATGATGGTAATCATGGCATTTCGCTGCTTCATTCCGACAGCAAGCAATTTATGATGGATATGGTTCTTATCCGGCAAAAACGGGTTCTTTCCGTTGCGTACCCGATACAGGTAAACACGAACCACATCACAACAAGGAATCAGCAGCGGGGAGAATGCCAGCACCATCGGATTTATATGTACCGTATTATCGTCCGTCCCGCACATAGTCAGCTTGAAACTGAGAAGACAGAGCATCATGCCGACTGTCAGGCTACCAGTATCGCCCATGAAGATCTTCTTTCCGTGCTCGGCATCCCCGAAAACATTGTAATAAAAGAACGGCACTAACACCCCTAATGTGGCGAACGCCAACATGGCATATATATACTGGTGGAACATGAGAAAAGTCAATCCATAAAACAGGCAGGCAATACTGCACAGCCCGGAAGCCAGTCCGTCAATACCATCAATCAGGTTGATGGCATTGATGATGAAAACCACGAACAAAATGGTCAGAGGATACCCCAACCATAACGGAATCGAATGAATGCCCAGGATGCCGTACAGGTTGTCGATATATATACCACCGGCGATAAGCATCACGCCGCACAGAATCTGGATGACGAACTTGGCACGATAACGGATGCCAATCAAGTCATCGGCCATGCCAACCAGATACAGTACCATGATGGAGCAGAAGGCGAACGCCAAGGACCGAACATCGTTTTCGATTTCGGACAACATCTCCGAATGCCCCATAACCATATTGATTCCCAATAATAAAGCTATGGTGAAGAACACGACAGGCTTGAATGCGATGCCACCCAACCGGGGCACAGCACGATGATGAATCTTTCGTTCGTCGGGAAGGTCGAACAGCCGCTTGCGGAAAGCGATCAGTAAAATCTGGGGAATGACGATACCCGCACAGAATACACAGATCAGGAACGCAATACAGCAATTAACTATCCAAAAAATCATATTATGTCAGAATTTGTTCTTTACTTGTGCAAAGTCATGAAAGGAGAGAATTTCATCACCTCTTTTTTGTGCCATTCCTTGTACTGCTTCATCGAGATTCCCATCCCGACAAGTTCCCTGTACCCTGATACTTTCTTTCTGAAGATGTGATTCTTGCTGTATGCCTGTAGTTCGTTATCCGAGATGCTGGCCATTAAAATGGGAAATGGATAAACTTTATGCCTGAGTACGGTTATATCGTGCGTTCCGAACAACTGACTCAACTGGTAGGCGGATTCTTCGAATGCGTGCCAATAGTCACCTGCTCCATATAAACGGATGAATCGTCCGGTTATATCTTCCGTACGAATGATGTCGAACAAGCGTGTTTCGATGAGTTCCGTCAATGGTATCCAGCAAGGTTCAGCTCCAGAGTTATAATCATTCATTACTTTCAAAAATATTTCATCCGTTGTTGTAAATTAGCGTATATTCAATTTTGCATATCCGAAGTGTTCTCCCACGCGTAATTTTCTGAAAAGGGATTCATTCAGCACACTTGTCAGTCAGATTACAGCATACATAGCCCCCATGAGCTTCCTTTCTGGAAAAGAACTCTTGTTTTACCCATAGATTGACAGGATGTCCCGTATCGTACGCAGCTATACAGCCATTTATATTTTGACTATCACGCAGAGTTTGCCATACGGTAAAGCAATGGTAAAAAACGTCCCAATTTGCCGGGATCATTATAATCTCGGCAACGGAAAACGTATTCGTCAACCAACAGCTTTATCCAGTACAATATGGCGGAGCGTTTCCTGGTGGTATCGTCCCGACGGATACACGCATTCAATTCATGGAGTGACTAGTGTATCCTATTCTACCGAAGCTGCAGATCGTCCGACATATCATGATCAATGCAACACCGCTTTAACTCTGGACCATATATCATCCAAAATCGAATCGGTCATACTTACATATCGCTATTTTATAATAGTCTGATATATTCAGGATTGACTTCCACCCCTACGGAAAAGAACTCAGGCAGTTCCACTAACAGACGTTTTGTTTTCGACCCGCGTACAGTCAGCAATTTTCCTTCATAACCGTCCAAAGGGCCGCCCACAATACGGATGTGCCGTCCACACATAGAGGGTGTCAATTCGCCAGGAAGATAATATTTCGGATTCTTCGATACGCTTACGGCATGTATGAACCGCTCCATGTCCCTATCTGCGACAGTCATCGGATTTTTGTAACCACCTCCCTTCTGGAAACGGTACTGTATCGTGGAATACTTCTCCACGAACGGATCGATAGCTTCCCGTGTACCATGGACAAAAAACAAATCCCGAATAAAGGGAACGTCTTCCCGAATCCGTTTGCCGCCACGAACACTCAACTGCTCTTTCATGGGAGTGAACACCTCAAAATTCTCGTTCGACAATTGCTTGTATGCGGGCAGCTTGGCATTGGCCCGTTTAAGGTCGCGCATCACGTACCAACATATCTGCTTTTCTCCTTCCGAAACAGCCATATTTGGGGGTTAATACAATTCTTCTAATCCTGCATGATTGCATATCGTATTATACATCAAGCAGTTACAAACATTCTTTTCAAAAGTTTGGGAGAGTAACTCCCCGTGTCTATACATCTGTTTATGTTTGCTATAAAAGATTCTGTTATTTTACACCTGCAAAAGGAATCCAAAACCGTTTTTGATTCCATTTTTTGCTACTTCTCTCCGCAAGAGAAGTAGTAAGGTGATATATTGATAATAACTGGCTGATAAACAGATGAAATAGAATTGGGAAAAGTTAGATTTGCTCAGCAAATGTTGACGTAAATAGTTTTAAACTATTGGTTTATCCTAAAAAAACTACCCGTTTTATGCCGCTATTATCAATAAATTATGTAATTTTGCATTATTACTACTTCTCTTGCGGAGAAAACCATTCAAACGCTCAACATCTTATCTGCTTTGCAAGTCTATTATCTACTTAGTTCAACAACTTGCCGTTTCAAAGTTCCTTCGTGCCCATGTAGGTGTTAAGGAAGTTTTTCAGCCGCATAATTTCTATCAAAATTATTCTGTCTCCGATAGTTCTCTTTTCAAGAGAAGTATTAGAATTGAAAAGCTTGGTTATTAATGTATTACTAAGATAAAAAGGCTAATTTGCTTAACATTTACTTCAATTCACGAAACTTTATTCCTTTCCAAGAAGATTTGTTCAAAGATTTTTTTGGGTTATTCTTAATAACTTTCACGTTTTTTTCATACCTTTGTGCGTATTAATACTTCTCTTGAAAAGAATTAGACGTTTTCTTATTATCTATATTAAAGCAGAAGGTGATTATGTACCACTTTATAGGGCATGAACGGAATACTTGATTTCATGCCAAATTTTTGTCACTTCGTACTAAGTGAAGCCGAACGGATTTCAAATGGGCTACGTTTAGCAGATAATGAGCAAATCTTCTTTTACACTCATTTAATTGCTTGTCTCCTTTATAAACAGAGGGAAAATTCTATTTCCCAAACAGATAATAAGTAATTTAACTTTATCTGTTTCCAGAGAAAGTATAACAAAGTTGGAAGGGTGTTAGTATATAGATACCTTGTTTTTATGAGTCAGGCATGATGTTGGCTCCCCAACAACAGTATTTCAAGAAAGAATGTAGTATTTGTCGCAACCGGATACTGAAAAATGTTCATGATACTTGGTCGTGCCCCAAGAAACGATAACCAAGTGGATAAAGTAGTCAGTGGCGTTGGGCCAAAATCGTTATCCGATCATTTTATATAACACTCGGTATTAAAAGACAGGGAAAACGAGATGAATGTTTATATCTCCCTGATGATTATTGGTGAGGGGCAGGCTGTCTATGACAGTTTATCATTCCGCAACGGATCGGCATACAAAAGCCTATCACATATCCTTTATCCCTTCTTTCCGGAGAAGTTCCTTGTGTCGTTCGACCAGTTCCGGAAAATTCCTTTTGATGAATTGCCGAAACGGGCAGTCATTGAATCCGAACCGCCTGGCCAACGACTTCACGCTTTCGGTTGTAGTAGCGTACAACCTTATGGCTTCGCTGTATTTCTCCATACTGCGACGGGATACCATACCGCCAGTATCCGTTCTGACCATTCCCTGCCGGGCATACAGTTCCGGCTCGTGTTCTTTCAGGTAGGAACGGAAGCCTTCCGGCTGTAACCCGAACTCGGCAGCCACCCGGGCTGTCGGCAGTCCGCTTTCTTTCAGCCGACGGATGGCTTCGGCATACTTGGCCTTTGTTGCAGGATTGTATTTCCGGACTTTAGACCAGTCCACGGGCTGTCCTTCCTCGTAGGGGATATTCTTCCGCCTGCATATCAGGTCCAGATGCCACCTTTGCAGGTGTTCGTAGAATCCCTTTCTCGACACTCCCGTCTTCTTGGCTATCTGCGCGGCTGACATGGGTGTCGTGCTATACAGGCGCACCGCCTCGGCATACTTGTCCGCCGTCTCCCGCGAGGGGGCATGAACGGTACCCCTGCCGGTGATTTCCCCTTTCCGCTGATTGCGTAGAGCCTTTTCGCGTATCTTGATACGCCGCTTTACCAGTTCCTTGTGGTAGTACAACAGGTGTTGTTCCAGGCCGGTGTAGGAAACCCCGCATGAATCGGCGGCCTCCTGCACCGTGACATACGGGCTGTGACGCAACAGTTTCACGGCTTCGGCATACTGCTCCTTACAGGCCCGGCGTGTGCCGCGCAGCAGCCCGTCACCGATCCCCAGCCATTCGCGTACCTTCTCGCGCCACTCGATTATCTCGGGATAATGCGTGCGCAGCTGCCTGCCCAGGTTCGTGCCTTCCAACCCGAATTTACGGGCAATCTGCGAGACGTTGCACTTGATATGCTCCATGCTTCCGCACGCCTCGATAGCGTCCTTGTACTTGGCACGGGTAGCGGGCAACTGTCCCCGCAGCTGTCCCAACCTGATGTGGCCGGCCTCCTCTTTGCTGCACAGGATGGCGTAACGGGCCAGCACAAGTTCGCGGTGGTACTTGGTCAGGTAACACCGGAATCCCGATTCCGTCACTTCGCAGATACGGCATATCTCACGGCCGGAAAGCTCCGTGGAAGCGTACATTTCAATCGCCCGGCGGTATTTCTCCTCCGTCTCCGGCCTGACGCCCCTGAAACGGTTGCTTTCTTTACTGTCTTTTCCGGTTGTTTTCATCGGTTTCCATTCATGAAGCGTTTTTTCCGGACAACCATTCTTCCACCTGCTTGAACGAAGCGTCCTTGAGTATCACCCGTTTTTCCGCATCGAGCAGGTAAAGGGTCGGCATCGCCTTGAGGTCGTACACCTGTTCACGGGTAAGCCGCTGCCCGTCGTCATAGCCGTCGATCCAGTTCTTGGGAAAATCCTCCTTTTCCCATGCGGGGGTCTTTCCCTCCACGCACATGGAAAGCAGCTTCAGGCGACCGGATTCCAACAGCCCGTTCACAACCGGGGACGAGGAGAGCAATTCCTTCACCCGGCGGCAGTCCTCGCAATCGGGGTCGTTGAAGTAGACCAGCACGTAATCGGCCTTTATGCCGGAAAGCTGCCTGTGCCTGCCGTCCCGGCAGGTGACGGTAAAATCCGCCGCCACGTCTCCCGGACGGTTCTTCATGGCCATTTCCAACAGGTAGCGGGGACGTGCCTTGTCCGTATCGGACAGGCGGGGATTGTCCAGCAGTGCCCGCAATACGAGGATATGCAGTTCTTCGTCATGCATGGGTGAGTTGGATTCGTAGAGGTACTTGTCACTCAGCCCGATGAAGTGGTACAGCATCTCCTGTCCGGTTGCGGCGCGGCGGAAAAGGGTGTCAACGGCAGCCGGTGCCTGATTGGTATAGGGCAGGATGCTGAGGAAATCGACAAAGGCCTGCTCGGTGATTTCAGGTCGGGAGATAAGTGATGTATCGGCAAAATCGAAGTGGTCCCAATAATGCAGGGAAAGATAGGCGGCACGGTCTTCGGGCGCCGTCAGCGTGACAGGCACGTCAGGCAGACGGAATTCCTTGGTCTTCTTCTGCTGCTGGGCATATGAACAGGATGCGATTCCTGCACAGAAGAGACACGCAAAAAAGGTAAGATTCAAAATTTTCATTGTATATCGTGTTTATGAAAAACTCCGAACGTAGAAGCGCCCGGAGTTTCCGTTTGTATCATTCAGAATATCAGTTCCCCAACGTGAGTTCCACATTTTCCTGACTGCCGAACAGCTCTGCCAGATTATTGTACGTGCGGTGGTAAACCTTGCCATCCACTTCGTAATGGAACTGTACCGGATTGGTATACCAGTCGAACGAGTACTCCTTGCGCAGGCGCAGTTCGTACCGGCCTTCGGCTGTCACGGTTACGGCACCGATACGGCTGCTGTTGCTGACACGCTCGAACGCAACGAATGCACCGGCAGGCACCGGTTTCCGACTTCCGGTTTCATCTGTATAATGGATGTTTCCGCCCATCGACCGGTTCGTTACACGGAACGTCTTGGAGTAGAACACTACCTGCTCCTCGTTGGAAGAGATGACGATGTCCCCCGCACTCACGATGCTTTTCGTGGTAAAACGCAGCGTCTTGCGTTCTCCCGACTGGTTCACGTTTGCATTAGGAGTATTGTCTTGATTGACGACTTGCGTACCCGGGAAGTAGTTCCGTTCCTTCTCACGATCCGCATCCACCTTGTAGACAAAGCGTCCCGGACTTACCTCATAGAGTTTGTTGTCCAGACCGGGATTGTTGCCCAATGCCAGCATAGGCGCGTCGATATAGATTTCGAACTCCTCGCCGAACGGATCCACGGACTTCTTGTCAAAACCGGCAAAACTGGTTATGTCGATGGCGATGTCTACCGGTTTGCCGGGTTCGTATGTCCATTCCAAAGGGGTGATAAGTTCGGGTACGTCCGCAGTCGGAGTATTGTCCGGTTCCTGCCCGGCCCATTCATTGTTGTTATACTTCAGCCTTGCCCCGAAACGGAACGGATTGTAGTTTGCCAGCTCGAAAGTGACGCTGCGGTAAGAATTGCCGCCATATCCCTGGTCGACTCCGTTGTTGTCTGCGTCCAACACAGCATCCCTGCCGGATACGTTTGAGGCAATACGGACAACCTCGGCACTTTTGGGACGGCTGGATTTCATATAGATTGAATATTTCCCAACATTCTCACCCGTCTGATCTATCACGTCAGGACGTGGCTTGAACATCAGCATACGGCCACCTTGGGGGTTGTTGGCTTGCCACCAACTGTTCGATTCATTGGGATAAAATTCACAATCAAATGCAGTCACACCTGCCTTGTCCTCTTCTCCATCCTCATAATAATCCAAAAATTGTGAATAGAGCAGGAATTCATCCTTTACTCCTGCATTGAACGGTGTTCCCTGTCCGGAAACATCTATTCCGTCTCCCTTTTTCGTGAGCAACTGCAGGTCGAATTGCACATTGGCATGTTTTTTCTGCGGAACCAGGCGGTAAAGAATCAATTCGTCTTCAGGATATCCTTCGATACCTCCTCCGCTTCCATTACAGGTATTCAGACCGGTTACCGTGATGGAGTTTCTGTTGTTCGAGTAAGTAAATACCCGTTCCATGGTTTCAAAGTGTTCCGCCTCGATATAGAGCCTTCCCTGATAGTCTTCGTCTTGAGACAGGACGTTCTCGAAATAGACACGTTGCACGCCGGGTTGTTTTACGGTGTAGATATACTTGTAATCCGGTTCCGGAGTGATGTCACCGCTGCTGTACCACTCTTTCTCTCCGTTACTAACCACTGTAAGAGCCATACCCGATTCGGGACGGATGTCGAGTCCCCCGACGGATATGTAGACCTTCATCGGGAAGAGTTCCGCCGGGCAGGTCTCGGGAACGGTAAACATCACCGTCACGTGCGAACGGTTTTTGGTGGGGTCTGTCCCGTCCATTCCTCCATAAATCTGTGTACCCACCCACGAGGGGACAAACGACTGCTCCTTCACCATGATGACCTTGATCTTACGCTGCAACCGTCCGTGCTTCACGAGCAAGGTACCCTCCAATTTTTCGTTGCCCCCCATAGGAAGCAGGGAGATGGAAATGGAACCTTCGCCTACACCGTTTTGGACTACGAAGTTGTTTGCAATCCCCTGTCGGGCCACATGGTTGTCTATCCACGTCACATCCGCCTTGTCTGAATCCGTTATCTCCTTTCTTCCTTTGCCTTTTATGGTGTATGAGAGCGTATAAAGCTCGTTGGCATATTCTGCGCCAAGGACATGGTCGGTTTGTGAGACCGTGAGAATATAGTCATTATCCTCCACCTCGTTCACCTTGTCGGAAATGGAAATCCACACGTTGTTCGTGGCTGCCGCCTCCAACGCTTCGGCAAAAGTAGCCTGACCGAAAGAGAGCCTGCCCGTAATATTCAACTGATAATCGTGGTTCCGGCGAATGAGTATCTGGTTTCCGTCTTCCTTCACCAGCATCACGCGATAATACAGTTCTTCCGTATCCCCCGCATTGCGTCCGCGCAGGATGATGCTGACGGGGTCATCCGCTCTGTTCTCGCTCTCGAAAATATATTGTCCCATATCGGTGGTCACGTCCGTAATATCGCTCAGCTTGGCATCATTGGCCGGAAGTGTAACGAAGTCGTCGGCAAGCCAGTCACTCTCGTCGAAATCAAAACCTTTTTCCGGATGGAACGGAGCCACCGTACCGAAAGCATTGGTGTTACAGACGGCAAAACCGGTTGCGGTGAACCACTGGCTACCCGGATTGGAAACGGAAACCTTGGCATGGTTCCGGAGCATCTTTATCTGGTTTCCTGCGGCGGCCATCTGGTCGGCAATGGTCTTTTTCTTCTGTTCCTCGGTGGAATTGTCACAGGCGAAGCGCGCCCAGTAAATCATGCGTCCCGACGAGCCTTCGAGCAGTGCCATCACTTCCGCTTCCGATTTGTTGCGGAACTGGTCCTGCTCAAACTCCGTCATCACCTGATTGGCGACAAAATGCACGGTCCGGGTGTTTTCGGGCACCTCGGCTTTGAACGTACCTGCGGCAACCGTTGTAGCCTTGACATCTGCCGTTACGGTCGTGATGAAAAGGCCGTAACTGTCGAAACAGAACAGCGTCATATCCTGCACGCCTCCTCCGTCGGGATCTACCGCACGGGTAGCCACTTCCTGCATGTCCGGAATGTCCGCACTGAACAGGAGCGCCACGTAGCCTTCGCGGGCTGCGGGTAATGTCTCCAGCCACTCGTCCTGTCGGCAAGCGACCAGCAGGACAGCTATCGCGGCAAGAGCCATGGTTGTATGTATCAATCTTTGCATCATATCCTGTCTTTTTCGTTATTTCTTATCAAAATTATCACGTATACAGCGGATTGAAGTTCCCGAAGAAGAGCCTTTGCTATTACGGACACGTTCACTGGCACTCCAATAATAATCGGCATTCAGCAAGTAGTCGATAGCATCGGCATCTTCATTTTTTGTTCCCTGGTATTTCATGATAATCTCCAATTCGGCAGTCGTGGGCAATCGCCAATCATCCAAGACAACCGGCTTTCCTTGTTCGTCTTTATAGACCTCCACATATTCATTACAATGCTTTCTGGCTACTTCCAATGCATACTCTTGCCCCCAAGATACCCCTCCTTCGCTAGTATTCACAAAGCCCAAACGCGATGCAATCATAAATGACGGGGAAACCAGTCGGGCATTGTCCGCTCCCGGGTCTGTATAGCCGTTGGTTATACGAGGGCGCCCCAATGTATAATCACCGGACGATGCCGTAATCCGAACATGGTACATACGGGCATTGCCAGTCTCGGCCGAACTCGTACTGGGTCTATTAGCATAATTACCATAGTAGTAGTAATCGATTTCCGAACTTCCGTCATTATTATGCCTGCTTGCTACCTTTGAACGCCAGAATCCGTTACCGCGACTTGTATGATAGCTATAATTGCCATTTCGAGAATTATAACTTACCCCAACGATACGGTCGCCTTTATATTCATAAGTAGTAGGTTTAGAATCCCCGTTTTTGAAGTCATCGCGGTACGAATACCAACTTTGGATATTGGTGATATATTCCAGCGGATACTGGATTACTTTCACCGGACGGGTTATCCCTTCGTTATTCGTTATTTCGAACTCGATGTATCGTATCGTGTTATTTTCGGGTACGGTGCTATGTACATGAATATTTCCGTTAATATTCTCATCCGGCGTGACTTTAATATCACATGTATTTTTCCAATGTGTCGTCGGCCACCAGCCTCCTGTAGTGTATTTCTCCCCGTACCGACCGGTTTCCGGATTCCGTTCCAAAATCTTTTTCTGCCCGAACTTATCGATGTAATATACCTCCTTGATATTCGAGGTAACCTCCGACGAAGATGCGAATTGCAGGGTCGCGTAATCATCTTGGGTATTATGCATCTCCATCTCGTACCTGTTCAGCGTGAGGTATGCCGGACGGTCTTCTTCACCACCGACATTTATCAGTTCTTTCTCCCAGTCGTACACCGAATATGCTATTTCTGTCAACTCAACCGGCTTTGACGGGTTGCTGCCTCCAGGTGCATTCACCGTAACCTCGACTTTGTAGCAGGTATTGCGCTTCAGTTCCTTGCTCGCGCTGACCGGAATCTGGTAATAACTGCTCTCCAAGAATTGTGCGTCTCCGGTAGGACCCGTCTCATCATGAGGGGTATAGGTCATCGGGATGTTTACGATCAGGCGCGTCTCCTTTTCCAGGGTACTTGCGTTTTCCCAAACATGGGCATAGGCATAGGCCGTCACGGTAATTACATTGGAGGTCCAATTAAAATAATTACCACTGCCTAATAGGTCGGGGGTTCTCAGTCCGGCATGGTCTTCATCCATATGCTCGGGTGGTACCACAGAGGTGGTGTAAGGCATGTTACGCAGGTAGTATCCTGCTTCATGACCTACCGGAGTGTCACCGAACTCCACGTATTTGCCCTTGTTTATTTTGACCACAATCTTGGCCGCAGCACGGCGCAGCACCACCTGCAGTTCCGTGTCGTCAGCTTCCCTTCCGTTGTTCAGCACGACCGGTGCCGCGGTTGCAGGTTCGTCCGTCCCTTTCGGGTAGGCTATACCGTCCATCAGGAATGTCTGCGGTGCACCGGTGACGTCCAGTCCGGTTACATGGATACGTTCGTCTTCCTGCATCAGTCCTTTGAGACCGGCCAGATTGAAAGTTTCGGCTTCGAAGACACCGGCATCCGCTGTACTGTTGGCTATCAGATATACCCAGTATCCCTCTCTCGCAGTGAAACCGCTTCTTTGGGCCGACAGGGTGATTTTACCGCTGCCCCCGGTACTGCCATTTACCCGTTCGTGCCATTCTTTCGTTCCGTCTTCCCTGAAAATCAGCACATCGAGATGATCGACCGCTATTTCCGAACCGGTAGCATCCACGGTTGCCTGGGTTACGGGTAACGATGTGGATGCAAGGTCGAGTATGATACTGTTACCGTCTCCCTCCGGCCCGGAAACGGGCAGGGTGTCATTCTTGTCACAGGCGGTAAGACACAATAACGTCAAGCAACAGAAAACAATATGATATAATAGTTGTTTCATAGCTCGTCAATTTTGAGGTACTTCTATTTGTTTTATCACGACAGTCTCGGCAAGCTTACTTCCTTCCCATTTCAGGTCGTCGTTCCGTCCGTTAATCAGCAACAGCGAACTTGCGTCGCTCCAGGTCGGCTTATAACTGATACCAAGGCTTACGGTTTCGCCTACATTTTCGGCTGACAGCGCCTTGACCCGTATTTCATAAACATCCGGGGACGCCACCAACTTGTCGGCATCTTCAATCTTCTGCCCGTGCTGGAAAACCGATACCTCGAATTTCCCGGGATTGTCGAGCAACGTGGGAGTCCAGGTCTGTCCGGTAGGGCCTGTTATCTTGAAATGAAAAGAGTAACTTCCGAGCGGGGAATCAGGATCTGAATTGAAATAGACTGTCGGCTGGGGATATTTCCTTTCTCCGGGAAGCGGAGTGCCGTTCGCCGGTGTGATGGGATTGTCGTAAGTCGGATAGTCAAATTCAAGCGGGTATGTTACGCCTTCCCAGTCGGCTACCGTATATTCAACGGTTATCTTGCCGTCGTTGTGCATCAGGCAGCACACTGTGTAATAGTGGTCCCTCTTAATCGGGGGCAGATAGACCAACCCGGTACGTGCATCTCCTTCGCCGTATGTGTAACCAATCCGGAGAATGTTGCCCTCCTCGTCTCCTTTGACGCTCCATGCAGTGCTGCCCCACGGATTCTCAAACGGATAGAAAGGTGAGTTCTGCACGGGGGTATAGTTCGCGGGATTCTTTCTTTCGGTATCGGAAATGCCGGAAGGCAAGGTCTTGGCAACATTTCCGCTGATGACTTCAAGAGAAACGTCCCCTTTGATACCCGTTACTTTCTTTAGTGTCTCTTCGCTCTGCGGCATGAGGTAATTGCGTGTACGTATACCGGAAGCCAGCATGGTCAGCTCCGTTATCCGCAAGTCGCCGGTCTCGCCTTCGGGCTTGGCGGCAAATACGCCGAGCTTGCCCACAGGCCGTTGCATCTCGAACGTGATGTTGTAATCGAGCAATGTATGCCCGGCGTGGTTGGGGTCATTCGGGGATTCTCCCTTTACTTTTGTGAAGTCGATTGTGGCAGGCTGTTTGCAGAACATGGGAAGACCGTATGTTTCTATGTCTGAATTCAGATTGGCGAACCAGTATCCGTTCAGCTGACTTTCCGTTGTGGTCGGTGACAAAGGCGCGGGAGCACCCGGTCCTTCCGCTTCCATGGCTTTCTCGTTTGCCACGACATAGAAGTCCACTTTCTGTTCAGCGACCGAATAGAAAGTGAGATCCATGAAGAACGTGTGCGGAAGTTTTTCCACGTTTTCTACCAAGTGATGTCCCGCAGGCCGGCCACCGACGAAAGCATAGACACGAAGCGTATGGATGGCGGACTCGACATCGGCAGGTGTGCCGTCGGTTTCGCCGACAGCGCGTGTCCCTACGTTGAGCCGCACTGCCACATCGTGCCGTTCCCCAAGCGATGCGACATCTTCCTTGACGCATCCGGACGGCAACAGGCCACAGCATACTGCTGTAACTGCCCAGTATAATATTTTTCTTGTATTCAGCATATTCTTTTCGGTTCGGTCTAAAACTCAGGTTTCACTTGTTCGATGTACCATTCGGGTACGCTTACCGTGATTTCTCCCGACTTGAACTCGATGCGTATCGGGATGAGCACTTCGTGTTTGGAACAGTCTATGACGGGATTGTCGGCAAGGAACCTGGCGAGGTTGACTTCTGCCAGCGGTTCCCCGTTCGGGGCGGCGCTCAGGCGGATGTTCACATTCTCGTGGTCCTTGTGACGCATTATGTTGGTACGGGCCGTGAGCAACGCTTTTCCGGCCTCGTATTCGGTTTCAAGCAAATAGTCGGTTGCCTCCCCACAGGCCCGATTCTCAAAATCGGTACAGGGCGAGACTCCGCATATCTCAAGCACAGGCAACGAGCCTGCGCGGGTTCCCGGGGCAGGAACTCCGGCCACTTCCACCGACAGATCGTAGTGAGAGCTGGCGAACTCTATGGTTTTGGTTTGGTTTGCCTCTTCATCACCGCTGTAAGGCAGTACGGTATAAGAGGTCGTAGCATAGTAAAGTGAATCGTTGCCGGTAACCTGTTTCTCGTCGAAATAATCCCCGGCGGCAAAAAGCATCCGGCCGAAATCGCCCGAGGCGATGCCATCGACCTTCGTGTGGTGGGTGTTCCCCAGACAGACAATCCGGTAGTCTCCGGCAGCGAGCGGGGGAAGCGTGGCCGTGCGGCCCTTAACCTGTTCCTCTGGTAAGATACTCGAATTGACGCATCGATTCTCTGCATCGAATACGAACATTTCCACCCGGCAGATCTTGTCGGGGAATATCTCCGTGGTGCCGTCACCCTTGTAGCTGAGCAACAGCGTGTTCGTGCTCAGGCAGTCGTCCAAATCCTCACGGATGCAGGATGTGGCAGCTCCGGCGAGCAACGTCAGGCAGAAAACAATATTCGTCAATTTCATATATATGTGATTGAAGTGTTAAAGATAGGCACAGGGCGAAACTTTCGCCCTGCCGCCTATCGGGTTATCAATTAAAATTCAGGTGTGACAGGAACTACATCCCAGCTCATGACGTCAACAGTTACCTCCACACATTTTTGAGGATTTTCCAAGTCTGTATCGTCAAATTCAAAGTTCATAACGTAAATCTTGGCGAAATTTGCTGTAACAGCAGGGGTGAATGTATTGGTAGCCAAGTAAAGAGGAACCTTGGTGTTTTCAGCTGTTGTACCAATCAGTTTTACAAGTATCTGAGGATGGTTAGTACTGCCAATCGCATCATCTTTAGGAAAGAAGTGATATGCAGGACGTACATTCCCATCTGCGTAAGTATGCTCATACTGTGCTGTTTCATCCAATGTAACCAAAGGCAAGGTGGTTGTAGGAGTCTCTGTCTCTTTAAATACATCGCTATACCACACAGGATCGGCTTGAGCAGCTTTCTCGAAAATACCGAATACAGTAGCTTCTGTAATCGTAGAATTGTTTATTGTATTGGCTATTCCCGTCTGATTGTCTGCTTTCTCGAAATAGTTGTTCAACATGACCTGCTGAACTTCAATGCTCTTATACTTACGCTGACCTTCAGTAGGAGCCTTATACTTGAATGCACCGATTTCGATTCTGGATACACGCGGTTCAAGCTTTACATCCGCTTTGTAAAGCGGGTGTCCAAATTTGTCTTGACCGATCACAGAAGTCAATGCAACTTCTTTATAAAGGTCAAGATCATCCGGATCTTGCTGTTCGGCGATTAACAGTTCTTCTTTTAACTGTGCATAAGTAGTTGCAGTTATTTTTTCACCGTTGTTACCTACAACGATTACCTTGTTCACCTCAGCAGGTAAAAAATGGAATACCTTATCTGTACGATTGTCAAAATTGTCTTTAGTGCTGAAGTAATGCTCCGCATCAGTTCCTTCGGTTGTTTTTCCTGTATACAGGGAAGTTCCGTCTGTAAAGAATACCTGTAAATCTGCCAAAGAAACTTTTGGGTTGCCTTTTATCGCTTGGCCGGCGCCTCTGGTTACTGGAATCACATTAGACAGGTCAATACTTACACTCTTTGGGGTGTTGTCCAACTGTCCCATTTCATCGTCTTTGTTGTCACATGCAACAAACGTCATTGAAGCAGCTAAAGCTGTCAACAAAAAACTCTTGACTTTCATTTTTTTTGTTGTTTTAAAAATTAGTAAAAAGGTTTTTTATAACATCTCATTTATGGATTTTGTCTATAACTGGTCGATGACCTGCCGCACCTCTTCGAGGTTATGCCGGGCAGTCTCCGAGCCTGCCTCCGCAGCACGCCGGAACGCGTCCTCCGCCTTGTCGTATTGTCCGGCTCCGGCGTATGCCACGCCGAGCGTAGTCAGTAACTCGGCAGATTTTGCGGTGACTTCCGATTTTTCGAGCAACTCTACTGCCGCGGCATACTCCTCGCGGGAGATGGCGTTCACGGCATTCTCGTTGAGCGCGGCGGGTGAAGCGGGGAAATAGCGTACCGCGGTGGCCATCACCTTGTCGTATTCGGGCGTGCCTTTCCCGTAGGAACCGGCCACCTTGTACATTTCCGACAGGCTCAACAGGTCGGGACGCTCATCGACCATGCGGCGAGCCTCTTCGAGGTTGAAGTTGCGCACGTTGTACTCGATGCGGTACTCGTTGCGGCGCAACGCGGGGTATATCTCGGTGAGCAGCCTGTGGTAAATGGTCGGCGGCACGAGTTTCTGGAGCTGCAACTCGCAGAAGTCCCGTTCGTCGGGATAGCGTTCGATGATTTCATACACCTCGTCGCGCTTGAGCAGGTTCGGGAAGTCGCCGAGCGCACGGACGAAACCTTCCCAGTCCTCGCCTTTCCAGTCAACGTGGAGCATGTCGGGCGATATGGCATCGTGGCGGCGGATATAGTCGGCCAGTGCCTTGGCACGGTTCTCGGACAAGGTCATATTGTGCGCCATGCTACCCTCGGGAGAGGCGTAACCTGTGATGTAGATGCCGATAATCTTGACGTCGGTATTCTTCTTTACCAGCTCGATGGAGTTGGAAACGGTGCCCAGTTCGGCACGGTTGTTCTTGAATCCGGGCAATATATTATAACTGTCCTGCCGGAACTGTAACCGGGCGGTGCGGGTTTCGGCACGTACTTTCACGGGTTCAGGTTCAGGGGCTATGCTGTCGAGCTTGTAATCGGGAACATAGGCAGGGAGTATGCCCGCCCACAGGGGACGCTCCGCCTTTCCCTTGTCGCAGTTCACGCAACCGTGTACCTCTTCGCGGATCTCGACCCGTCCGTCGAGCATCCAACGCTCGTAGGGCACAGTGGCCGCATAATCGTAATGCTGCTCCTTGCTGCTGTGGCGTATGATTACCTGTGCGGAATCATTATGGAAAGGGGGGAACTCCACGCTTTCGAGGCGCTGCGCCCGCAAGTAAACCTTGTGACGGGTCTTGCCGTCGATGACTATCGGGGGAAAGGCTATTTCGCGGCTACTGTCCGCCGACATGAGTACGGGTGTCAGCGCCACGGTGTGCTGCGTACGGATTTTCGCCTTGCTCAAATCGACGGACATCTTCAGCTCTACCGTGCGACCCTGTTTGACAACCCCTCCCTGACGAATCCCGATCAAAGACAGGTAACTGGTTTCATTTTCGGCATGTAACATCATGGGACAACATGCCAATATCAGCAATAATAGGATGTATATGCGTCTCATAGTCATTCCATTGTTATTTGATTATGTATATCAGGGAGATGCCCGCCTTGGTCGGGCCGAAATAATGCTTGTCCTTGTTGCCCTTGAACTTGCCGCAAGTGGCACACTCGTACTTGTCGTATTGCGTGTAGACGTAGCCCAGACCGAGCGTGGCTTCGAGGTTCCAGCGTTTGCCCAAAATCCACGAGTAGCCATACGACAATCCGAGACCCGTAGCCCAACCCTGATAACGGTGATCCTTCGTGGACTTGCTTTGAAACGGGATTCTCACGCCACTGATGTTGTAGAACGCGTAGCCGCTGTGCAGGCCGAAGAAATGACCGTTATAGCGTTCACAGAGCCAGTAGCGGAACTCCGGCATTACCATCCAGTGTTTGATTTTCTTGTTCTTGTCCTTATTCAGCGTCCACGGGTTGTAGGCGCCCGTGAGGTCAAGGGTCGTGCGTTTGCCCAGCCCAAATTCCAGACTCAAGTTGGGCGTGGTACTAGACCAATACAATAGATTGGTCTTTACTGCGATATCCTGCGCTTTGACAGTGCCCGTGCACCAACAAACCGCAAGAAAAACACCGAAGATCAATTTTTTCATATTTTCCTTATTCTTGTTATCTCATTCGGGCCGGAAAAACCGGCACGTCAACTCCAAAAACGCCACTTCTCTCCGAAAGAGAAGTAGTGATACATAATATTGATGATAAGTGGCTGAAAAACAGATTGTTTTCGGTTCAAGTAATTGGAGATGCTTAACATTCATTGAAGTAGAACCGGTTTAGAACTCGGATTGAGACTTAAAAAACAAGCCGTTTATGCCGTTATTATCAATAAAATACGTATCTTTGCACCGTTAAATACTTCTCTTTCGGAGAAAAACGGGCAAATACTCAACAGTTTATTGCGTTGTCGGGAGTTACCCGCACTATTTCAACGACTTGTTTTTTTAAAACTCCAATGTTTTTTTCTGAAGTTTAGCAAAACGTTTTTCGGTTGTATGATTCCTGTCAAATCATTCCGTCTCTTGTCTGTCTCTTTTTAAGAAAAATACCGTTCAGGAAAAGGCTTGGTTTTCTACTGTTTATTTTTTGAACGGTAATTTTTACTAAACAAATTGCAAATGTCTGCTTAACGGCTCATCTGTTTTTTTTATTCTGACAGACAATAAATTTCATTAATCATGAAGTACTTATTTGATTTTTGTGTATCTTTGCACCTCCAAATACTTCTCTTAAAAAGAGATGTTTTAAATTGCACAACTTTTCAGTTTCTATAGCCATTTTTCGGATGGCTTTTTTACCATTCGTACCGGTGTTGTGCGGGTATTATGCAAATCTTCCCCCGATTACAGTGATTTTAGAATAAGGCTGTTGGCCTTGTCAACAATCGATGTGTCTAACGAGGCAAGGTAGATACGCGTGGTATTCTCCGAATCGTGCCCCATCGCTTCGCTGATGGTAGAGATTGGAATGTTCTTGCTCTTTGCAATAGAAGCCCAGGCGTGCCTTGCAACATAGCTTGTCAGCGGTATGACAAGCCCTAACTGCTGGCCTATTCTTTTCAGTTTGTCATTGACAAGATGGGCGGCGTTCTTGTATTGCTTTCGGGCATCCGTATCCATATCCCGGATGATCGGCAGCAGATAAGGAGTCCCGGACGTATCGTACTTGTCGACAATCTCCTGCATGGGTTTCTCCCACTTGATAAAAAGCTGCTGTCCCGTTTTCTGACGGCGATAGCTCAGCACCCCGTTCTGCAAATCCTTCTTTTTCAGGTAAGCCATATCCACAAATGCCATTCCCCGGGTGTAAAATGAAAACATGAACAGATCTCTCGCATAATCCAGCACTGGACTGAGCGTCAGGTCCAGATCCCGTATCCGGCGGATTACTTTCAGCGGGACGGCACGTTTCACCGTTTTGTCCACGCCCGTGTAGACATGTTTGAAGGGATAGCGCTGTACGGTCAGTTCCCTTTCCACCGCACGGTTATAGATGGCACGCAGGTTGCGCATGTAAAAAGAGGAGGAGTTCGGGCAGACGTTGATACCTTTCAGAAAGGTCTCGTATTCCACCATCAGGTTGGAGTCCACCTCCTCGAACAGCAGGTCTCGCTCGCCCCGGAAACGCAAAAAACTGTTCAAGGCGGTCGTATACGTTTCGGCCGTGCGCCTTTTGCCTATCTTTTTCAGTTCCTGTATGAGTTGTCGTGCAAAGGAAAGGAAACCGCCACAGTCAGCCGGAGAGGAGAACAATTCCACCACCTTGTCGGCGGTATATCCCGTGTCGGAACGTTCGAGTCGTGCGATGATACTTCTGAGCCGGGACAGATCGTCTGCTATGGCGGTCTTCATGGAGAGCAGGTAATTCCTGCGTCCCTCTTCTGTGCCGGAAGCCACCACGACCTCGGAAATGCCGGCATCCCATTCCGAAGGGAAAAGCCTGTAGCCGGTATGCACTTGTCTTACCAGACGGTTGTGAATCACTTGATAGTAGAGCGAGCCTTCCTTCATCTCGACGGAAGAGGCACGGAATTTAACTTTTATTGTTGCCATGAATATATTTATTAATTTAAATTTTCGCCTGAAAACTAACCCCATAGAGAACCATTGCATAAACATTCATCGCCCTTTAACACATCTAAAAGCAAAAAGTCCCTTAACGCACCGACGCGATAGGAACTTTTCACATATAAAAGACACACGTTCTGTCACCGTATGCGTATATACTCCGAATACCTAATTTCCACATGCGGGTTGTTGCTGGATATGGCCTGACGAATAGCTTTGACCCTCTTCCAGAACCACCATCCTTTGTATTCCACCCATACAGCCTGGTTGAGTGTCACGGGTATCTTTATGTCTCCTTTGAGACGGTTCTCTTCAATCAGTCCGCTGAAGTGTATATGCGGCGTAACCATCTCCACTTTCTGCCGCAGTAGCGGAATGGTATCACGAACAATGAGTGTATCACGGATAGCGGCGTCTATCGGAGCTTTCACTTCGACTTCATGCCGAGCCGCTGCTTCAAGATTCCTGATTTTCACACCGAGCCGCCTGATGGTTTCGGCATCTTCGGCCCGAAACTCCTTATACTCGTCTATGGTCAGCTTCAGTGCCTTGGCATCGACGGCCATCGTCGCTGAATCAATCCGCATCCGCTTCACATCAGAAAGCAGGGCGGTATTATTCATGCGGAAACGGTCTCGTTCTTCCGTGAGGCGTATTGTCCGTCGGTGCTGCAACCAGAGGATACCGCCGAGCAGTAGTACGGTTATCAGAAGTGTTTTGTTAAGTCTATTCATAAGATATTGATTCTTCAGGGATGAACCATAGGAATTCATCCATATAGGTTTTTTCCAGCAAAACAAGTCCGCCACGGTTCTTTTTCCTGGCCAGTGACAGGTCTTCCACAAGTAGCCCGCGGTAACCGTCCAACTCCTCCAACCTCATTTCCGAGAGTTCGGGAGAAGCGATAATGGTAATGTATGCATTCCTGATCATGACCGGTAATGTTTTTATTTGTGCGTTCCCTGGCATTTGAGAAGCTCACGGATATCGGCCCGGATCTCGTGCAGGTCATTCTGCACCGTGTTGAGCTGCATCATGGTCGCCTCGAACACGGACTTGTCCAGCTTCATGGCGTTGATGCGGTCATACTGGTTCTTGATTTCCACTTCCAAACCGATACATTTGGTCTCCAGTTCTGCAATCTGGGCCGTGTTGTTTACATGCTGTATGTACAGTGTCAGCGAGAATGAGAGTACCACGACGATAATCTTGAAGTACTTCACTACAAATTCCTTGAGTTGTTCCATATCATTATTCCATTAAAAGTGAGAATGCCTCCCTGATAGCCCTTATCAGAACCTCGGCCGCCACGCTGTCTTGGAATCCATAGATGACCAGCGCAATCATTATCACCAGATATATCCACCAGGCAATTTCTTCCCTGGTGATTTTATGTTTCCTTTTCACCATCTGCTATAGGGTTTTGGGGTACGATTACATTGAAGATTACATTGCCGTCGCTGCCTTCGATGCGCAGGCGGTTCTCTTCCTTGTGCCTGATGGGGAAGATATCCATCAGCGCCTTGGCGGCATTGACCGACACGGCCCTGAGCGGTGCCGGAGAGAGCGGCACACCGAAACGGTCGGTATAGTCCGAAGTGGCCGTCTCGTCCATGATTGCCTTGAGAGTCTCGGTCACCTGCAGCTTTACGGCCATCGTCTCCATCTCGAACCGTTCCGAGGAGAGCAATGCCTTGATATGTGCCAGCACATGCGGTTTGTTCATCAGGTAATTGGCCGAAGCATACGGGTTCTTCACCGTATCCTCACCGAATACCTCCACAAAGCATTTTTTCGGCCGTCCGGCATATTCCAGCCCGCCGTTCACATAGAGGTTGCAGAATTGCAGTTCCTGCTCCGTGAGCGGTTTCTCTTCCGGCCTATCCTGCGTGTTCGTTATCTTGTCTGACATCGGTTCTTCCTTCCTTTTCTGAAAGAGTAGCGGGTTTGTATCCCGGAGGTTTTACAAAATCCGCCTTTTCATTGAGCAACTGCTCCATTAATGCGTCATAGAATACCTGGGCCAACGCATCGGCACACGCCTCCGCATCCGCCAGCGAGTTGATGAGCCGCAGGTTGAACTTGATTTCCAGGTCATAGCCCGATATGAACGCCATCAGTTCGTTCCCGTCATAGCCCAGCGCCCCGTAGGTCATCCGGTCCGCCGTACGGAATGTAATGGTCTCGGGAATCTGTTCCCGGTCAATGCCTTGGGCTTCCTTATTCGTGTCCATACTCATATCTTGAAATATTTACGGGTTTTCTCTTTCTTCTGCATGGCGATTGCCGCCCCTTCCGTCTGGCGCAGACGGGAGGTATAGACCCCCAGGATGTCAAGCGTGGCCGTCACATCCGCAGCCGCATCGTGGGCATCGTCCAGTTCCACACCCAATTTTGAGGCTACTAGTTCCAGTTTATACGAAGTAACCTCCGGATCGGCGGCAAAAGCCAGCCGTCCCACGGCAAGCGTGTCGATGTAGTACGGCTGGAAGTTGCCGTAATAGTCCTTGGTACCGGAAAAGGTCTTTTCAAACTCGGCGGCCAGTCCGGCATAGTTCATCAGCTGTTGCAGGAATCCGATGTCGAAAGCGATGTTCTGTCCGACCAGCACGGGCTTGCACTGATAGCCCTTCGAGAGGGTGCTGCGTTTGGCGAAGGCGATGACTTCTCCGGCCACTTTCTTCATGTCCATACCCTGCGTGCGCAGCATCTCCATGGTAATGGCGGAATAGTCCAATGCCGTCTGTTCGTACTTCATCGGGACATATTCCGGTTCTTTCGCCTGTTCATGGCGGGTACGCAACACCTTGCGCCGGGGAAATCCCGCGCCCTGTTTCCCGTAGGGGGCGATATACGCCTGATAGCGGTCGAATACCTGCCATGTGTCGAAACGGACGGCTTGCAGGGCGATCTGTGTACAGGCGCATTCACGGCAGTCCAGCCCTCCGGTCTCGAAGTCCAGCCCGATGCCTACATATATCTTCTGTTCTGTCTTGGGTGCCATATCTTTTCAGGATTGAATGAATAACAATGAGTTCTTATAGGTCTGCAATGTATTGCAGCCGTTGTAGTCGCTGTAACGGATGACGGCCGTGAGGATGACCACCCGGTCCTTGAGCGACTGGATCTCGGTGCGGTGTTCCATGTAATAGTCGTTCCAGCATACACATTCCGCCAGGCGGTTGTTCTGGGAGAGTGTCAGCTTGGCGAAACGCTTCCGGCTTCCCGTCTCCCTGTCCTTGTAGGTATGTTCGGTTACATCCACCACCGTGGCGCAGACAGTCGCACGCCTGCCGTCGTTCTCGTCCCGTGCCACCTCGTCCAGAGTCAGGTAAGAGGCTTTTCCCTTGACCTGCCCGCGGGCTTCCGAATTGTCGAAGATGCGGCGGTAATCGATGCTGCCTATGCCCGACACGGCAATCTGCTGCTGCGACCAGAAGAAATGCCGCCCGCGCATGTCCTGCGGGAAGTCCTTTTCAGAAAGGGAGAATCCCAGTTCCCGTGCGGCGCGTTCGAGCAGCGCGCAGCGTTCGGTAACCGCCCCGACTTTCTCGATACGGTCGAAGCATCCGGCAAGAATCATGTGCTTGACATGCCGGGCGTTCACGGGGACTTTCACGGCCTCTTCCGCGTTGTCGGGGTCGTCCCAGTAACTGTATTTCTTGAGTTTGTAACGGAATATGCGGTGGATGAAGTTCTCGATACCGGTATATGCCCCGCCCCGGTCGCGTTCCGTGACGATGTATTCCACTGTCTTGACACCGACCTGTTTGATACGGGTAAGCGACCAGAAGATTTCATCGGTGGCATAGTCGGTGAAGAACTCCGTCCCGGAGCGGTTGATGTCCGGCGGCACGATCTTGGCCGACGAGCAGCGTTCCATCTCCGCCATCAACGAAGGAATCTCCTTGTCGTCCGCCCATTGCAATGCCACCGTGTAGAATGCCGAGGGGTAATTGGCCTTGAGCCATGCCCCGCAATAGGCTGTCAGGGCGTATGCCGCGGCATGGGAACGGTTGAACGAATATTTCCCGGCTACCTCTATCTTGTGCCAGATTTCCTCCGCCTCATAGTCCGGGCATCCGTTTCCGACGGCTCCGGCAATGAAATCCGCCTTCAGCGTGGCCATCAGGTCGGCTTTCTTCTTTCCTATGGCCTTGCGCAGGTAGTCGGTCTTCCCGAGGTCGAATCCCCCGAGCGTATGGGCAACGGACATGAACTGCTCCTGGTAGACCATGATTCCGAAAGTGTTCTTCGTCGCTTCATAACAGCCGTAGTTATAGACCGGGGCCACCTCGCCACGCCTGAAACGGACATAATCATCGGTGGCGCCGATGTCGAGTGTGGCGGGACGGTACAGGGCATTGATGGCGATCAGGTCCTCGATACACTCCGGCCGTACATCCTGGATAAACCGGGTAATGCCCGGCGAAGAGAACTGGAACACATTCTGCGTGTTACCGTCCGAGAGCAGCCGGTAGGTCTTCCCGTCTTCCAGCATATCCTGCGTGATACGCCCGATGGTGAGTTCCTGCCTGAAATTCCGGTTGACCAACGCGATGACGGCACTCAGTTTGGCAAGTTCCTTTGTCGCCAGCACATCCTCCTTCAACAATCCGATCTCATCGACCGAATAGCCGTCGAACTCCGATACCAGTGCCCCGTCCATCTTGCGGACCGGCAGGAAATCGAAGCATTCGGCGGGCCTGCCGTCCCGCGTGTCCGGTGTGACAACGATGGCCGAGGCGTGTATGGAGGCCGCTTTGGGCTGTCCGAGCAATCCTTGCACGTCCTCGATGACCAGCGGATAGGTCTGGATAAAGTCCCGAAGTTTTCTGTTGGAGGCAGCCTGTCTGAACAGTCCAGTCCAGTCCGTGCCGTCATCTATCATGGCGGTAATATAGTTCACGATGGAGTGAGGCACGCGGTGTACGCGGGCCACGTCCTTCAAGGCGGCTTTCAGTTTCATCGTGGTAAAGGTGCCGGCGGAAAAGACACGCTGGCGGCCGTCCGCGTTGTACCGTTCTTCCAGATAATCCTTGATCTCCTGCCGCCGGTCGGAGGCATAGTCGACATCTATATCCGCCTTACGGGAGGGCGGAATGTCCGCCCTCCACAAGTCCTTTCCCCACGAACGAATCCATTACGGTGAATGCTTCATTCGCTTTTTTAATTGTTACGTTTGTCACTTTCATTTTTATACTTTTTATAGTGGACGATATCGCATATCGTCTGTTTGCAAACCTTGAATTGTTCAGCCAGTTCATTTTGCATGACTCCCGACCGGTGTAACCGCCTGATATGATCCGCTTGTTCATTTGTCAGTTTGGCGTTCACACTGTTCTCTCCATAATCATCCCTGAGTTTATGCACCATAGAATGCATGACGTTTTCTTGCCTGGTACACATTTCCAGGTTGTCACTTCGATTATTGTGCTTATTGCCATCCTTATGATTAACCTCCTTTGCCGCATTCCAATCATCAAGAAAATGTTCTGCGACAAGTCTATGGATTAATTTTTTACATATTTTTCCGTCATAGGCCAAAGAAACATTGTAATACGGGGATGTACCCCCGACCCACGGTTTGATGATTTGTCCGTTCCTCCAATATTGGGATGTGGCATTACGGACATATCTTCCGACACTTCTAATTCTACCGCAGGAGCTTACTTGATAAATTCCCTCGTAATGATGAATATCTTTCCAAATTTCTTCCTCGTCCATTATCGTATATATTTCTTGTATCGTATTATCGCGCTTACCGTCTGGCGGCTGACGCCGTACTGTTTTGCCAGGCTGTTCTGGGAAGCCTGGCCGGAGGAATACCTCACCCGTATCTCTTCCGCCTGCCCGTTGGTCAGTTTGGCGTTCACGCTTTTCTCGCCGTAATCCCGTTTGAGGCCACCCGCTATGGCATGTTCCATATTCCGCTGGTGCGTACACATCTCCAGGTTATCCGCACGGTTGTTGTCGCGGTTCCCGTCGATATGGTTCACCTCCAGTCCCGGATTCCAGTCGGGCAGGAAGTGCTGTGCCACCAGACAGTGCACGGAGAACTTCTTCCCGACACCGCCCTTGTAGAGCCGGACACAGTCATAGAGCGAAGTCGTCCCGCACCAATGGCACATAATGCGTTCGGGTTGTATCCAGGTAATGCCGTTATGCGAAACCTGCCGTTCCAGACTCTTGACACGCCCGAGGTTGCTGATCTTGTACTTTCCTTCATAGTTCTTGATATCCACCCAGATTTCCCGGGTGTCAGCCATGGGTTATACGGTTTAGTGCTGTCTGAAAAATTCCCCGGTCTATCTCCACGCCGATGAACCGGCGTCCCGTATTCCGGCAGGCCACGGCTGTACTGCCGCTGCCCATCGCAAAGTCGAGGACGATGTCTCCTTCCTTGGTGTAGGTGCGTATCAGGTATTCCAGTAGGGCGACAGGTTTCTGTGTCGCATGCAGGCAGGACTGTTGCTTGTCGGTCTTGAATTTCAGCACGCTGCGCGGATAGCGTTCCGTGGATATGTAGTCCCGGAAATTGTCGTGCTTCCGGTATATCTCGCCGGCATCGCATTTCCGCTGGTGTTCGGCCATCACGACCTTGCGCTTGTGCCCGTCCGTTTTGATCGGATGATACTTCGGCAACTTGTCGTAAAAGACCAGTATGTCCTCGTGCGCCTTCATCGGCATACGCCTGGCGTTTAGGAAACCTGTCGCCTGCGTCTTCTCCCATACCCAGGCATACCGCAGCCTGCGAAGATTGGAGCTGCCCAGCACGCTCGTAAAAGGATGCTGGCAGAACAGCAGGATGGGTGTGTCAGGTCTGGATATGCCCTGTACGGCATTCCACATCTTGGGGATGTCTATCACGGCGTCCCAGCGGCAATGTGTCGTACCGTATGGAGGGTCTGACAATACCATGTCGGCAGTGATGCCTTCTTCAGCCAGCAGGGGCAGCACATCGAGTGCATCGCCCCGGTAAAGGTCGCAACCGTCATAGGGACGGTGATGTTCGTAGATCGGATTCATGGGTTTCGAGTTCCTTTAAGTTCCACAAGCAATCTCGGCGGTCAAAAAGGATTTCGTCGCCACACATCAATTCATCTGCGTATATCGTCCGCTCTTCTCCAGCCCGGATTACCCGCAGGCGGGCATCCGGGCAAAGACGGTAGCTCTTTCCTTCGGACTCGATTTCCACGTAACGCTCGCCTTTGCCGAGTGTGATGTCCGGGGCAAGCACCGTCAGTTCGTCTTTCCAGCTGAGCCCGCAGCGTTCCGGCACGAGGAAGCGCGAGAATATAAGGTCATATTTCAGCGGGTCGATGGAGGTTATGCCAAGCAGGTAGGAAACCAGCGATCCCCCGGCGGAACCGCGACCTATACCGGTTGCGATGCCTCTCCGGTGTGCCTCCCGCACCATATCCCACTGCACCAGGAAATAGTCCACATTGTCGGTCGATTCAATGATATAGACTTCCTCGTCCAGCCGTTCCCGATAGCGTTCCCGTTCCGGCTCCGGCACTTCCCGGTCCAGCCAGTCGTCAAGCAGTCTGAGGAACATCGTACGGCGGTCGCCATACCGTTCCCGCTCTTGTGGCCGCATACGGTATTCCGGCATGAACATGCGCCCGGTCTCGAATGAGGCGTCCGCACGTCCGGCAATCTCCACCGTGGGACGGCACATGCGCCTGAACAGGGAGTCGAAGTCCCATTGCCCGGAGAACAGAGGACGGAGCGTGTCATACAATTCATCCGCTGTCTTGAAATACTGGTCATCGCTCTGTTCATGGGCTGCTCCCGTGGCAATCTTGTTCACCACGATTCTGTACCCCGCATCGTCCTTGTCCATGTAGTAGCAGTCCGGAATCAGGACCGGTTCTACTGTAAATGAATCCGTGTCGGCATCATAGCAGTTGCCGAAATAATATTTCAGGGCTTCCAGTTGCTCCCTGTCGATGCGGTCCGCCTTGTATTCGTTGGCGTCGACCTGGTAATAGACCGCTTCGGCTCCTTTTCGGATACGCTCCACCTGTTTGGGATGTCCGGCCATCCAGTAGACTGAACGGGTGGCAAAGACCGGCACACAACCTGCGGCATACATCAGCAGCTGTTCATAGCGGAGGGTGTTGTCTTCCGAATCGACCATGACGGCCCGTTGGATGCGCAGCAGATTATGCAACCCCTCGTTATCCAGGGCATAAATCTTCAGCCCGACACGTTCTTCTTCGTGCATCATTGTCAGCGAGTAGCCGAATATATGTTTCAGCCCGGTATTGGCGCACTCCTTCTGAAGGTTCAGCGTGGCGGCCATTGTATTGCGGTCGCAGATGCCGACAGCCGTATGCCCGAGCCATTTCGCCTTGCGGCACAAATCCTCCGGCGAGCCGCAGGCGTTCAGCAGTTCGTAGGAGGTATGGATGCCAAGGTTCACGAAAGGCACATCGTGTACCGGAGGCTTGGGCCGGCCGATATATTTCAGCAGGTTGAAACGGAATTCTTCCCGCAGGTCATAGTAGTACCAGTTCCTGCCGAAAGGGAAAGCCACATGGAAGATTCCTTCTTCCATCAGCACATCCGGACTTTCCATCAGGTTGAACACGAACCTGTCCCCATCACTGCGGAAGATGGATTCCACTCCCGACAGGTCGGCCGTGAAAAGCCGCCCGAAGCCGGGAATATCCACCACTTCCGTATCGACCGGGATATAGGTTATCCGTTGTGCATCGAGCCATGAGAAAAGTTCCTGTATCATTTTTCCTGTACTTTTTTGAGTTTGTATTCAAGGACGGACAGCAGGCGGCAGGCGAAAATCCCGTAGATTTCCGATTCCGTGAGTTCGTCCCAGTCCTTGGCGGCATCGGCAATGTCCGCGATGAAAACCTCGAAATAGGGTTTCAGCCGTTCCGCCGTCCGCTTTACCGACTCGACGGCATCGCCGTCGTAACCGATGACTACGGTTCTCACGCCTTTCGATTGCAGCTTGTAGATCTGGACATCGGAGATTTTCTTTCCGAAAGTGGCCACGGCTGCGACATGGGAATTGTCATAGAGTTCGAGTCTGCGGGTCAGGGCGATGACATCGAAAATACCTTCCGCGAGGATGACCGTATCGGTTTCATCCATACGGATGGCATCGTAGTTATAAAGGAGTTTGGAAAAGTCGTTTTCCGTGGAGTTCCGGTAACGCAGGATCCTGTACCCGCCGCTATGTCTGGTCTTGCGGTTGTGGGTGTCTATATCCTCTTTCGGCCAGGTATGGCGGGAGACATAGCCGACAACCGTACTGTCATCGATGACCGGAAAGACGACATAGTCCGCGTAGCGCGGATTGAGCCTGCCGGTTATCCCGATCGGGAAATACTCGTAATCGTCGAAACAGAAGCCGCGCCGCTGCAAATACGGATGCCGGAAAGTGCGCTTGTAAAAGTCCGGCAATTCGACCGGCACCAGTTCGTCGTCTATCTCTTCCGCCTCGTCCTCCTCCAGCAGGTGCAGGTTCAACGGTGCGGCAATGTCGGCTGTCTGCGAAACCATCAGGTCCATGCGGCCGATAGCCGCCAGAAGTTGCTCCAATGTACGGGTGGATGCCCCGCAGGAGAAGCAGTGGGCCATGAAAGGCCGGCGGTGGGCAGTCTCCTTGCCGATGTAGATACCGAACTTACCGCCCGACTTTCCGCAGAACGGGCAGCGTGGAACGATAAGGTTCTTACCGCTCCCGTCCCGTTTGGCACCCGTCTCGCGGGTTATCTCCGAAACCAGATATTGATATTCCTGTACAGACAGTTCCATATAAAAGGTATAGCTGCAGTACAAGGACTAAAGTTTAAAAACGCCTCATAAATTTCATTGTTTTGATACGCTTTCTCAAGGTGGAAATGGGTATCGCACACTGCCGCGACAAGAGAGGGAGCCTCTATGCCTTAAAAAGCAGGACGAAAACCTGCCCATGTGTCGTGGCAGGCGCTGGTGCGGATAACAAGGAGGTCAATGGGAACAGGCCTTCTCCCGGACAGAGGTTCATGGCAGGATACCGCGAACTTATCCGGCGAAAAAGGATATAATAGAGGAAATTCCCATGCATTATCGAAAAAATCTGTACAATAAGAACCTGTCGGCAGACTCTGCACGAAAGGGCGGAAAAAAGCCCGGCAAGATTTCACCTCTGCCCCAAGGACATACAGACTGTACCGGAATGCGAAAAGACCTCGGGGAGATTCCATGAGTGGCTCTTTCCATGATTTTTTAGGGAATTTATTTGACCGGTCAGGATAAAATTGCTATATTTCAATTACGAAGCGACAGTGTTTAATAAAATTTATCAACAAGTAGTATATGAAGACAAACGAGGACTGGTCCGAAATAGTGGATACGCTCCGCCCGTACCTTAATGGGAATCCGGCAAAGGAAAAGCTTCTGAAAGATGTTGAGAACTGTCTGCGGTTTCTCGGATGGAAAAAGACCAACGGGACGATGAGGTCACGCTCCACATCAGACGGGGAGTCCGGGAAACCGGCAATAACCTTGTTGAAACGGGAAGGGGACTCCGGGTGGCAGGCGTTTCCCGTCATGACGGAATCCCCGGATGGCATGACATACGCCACGGGGCTGTATATAAGGGAAAACATCCGGCTTTATTACAGACCCGATAGCGGGACAGGCATACCGGTCTGCGTACTGACGGCTGAATTAAGGGAGGATGATACTAACGGGCCGCTTCTCTGCGCCCTGCTGTCCTATAAGGAGTTCGATTTGCAAAGTGTGGAGAATTTCTGTCTGAGGCGCTACAACCTGATACGTACGGGTGGCAGTTTCCGCCAGTGGGTGGAGGATTTTCTTTCCGGAAGTACCGGAACGAAGAATATCACCGGCCTGCTCAGGGAAAAATTCATGTCCGAAGGGTTAGAGGACTCCCTTATCAGGGAGGAACTGGAGAAACTCGGACTTAGGGTACGCTATGAAAAAGGGCATGCCGTAATCACTCTCCGTTACTCGGGATGAAGCGGTTTCCGGTGGCAGTCCCGTACCGCTATTACCTGCCTGTTACAGAGCTCTGTACAGCATGCCTGGCGGGATGACCTGCCGGAAGAACATGGAGCATAGCCTTCTCTATATGGGGGAGATTGGCCTGCCTTTTGCAGTTCATTTTCACAGGAATAAAACTATCCGCTATTGAGTTTTCATTTTGAACGACTTTTTATTCCCTGTTCAGATTCAGCGTCCTCTGCCCGTCATAGAACACCTCGTTATCATAGTCCGTCGCTATTTTAATGGTATCGCCCTTTTTGAAAAAGCGGCTCTTGGCCACATGCAGGCGCATCACGTTCTCCTTGCGCTCGGCCGATGACTGGTTGAGCGAAATAAGATGCGTGCATGGGCGTGCCAGACCTTTGGCCTCCGAACAGTTGTACTCGGTCAGCACGTTCCGCTCGTCATTCAGCCACTCCCGGTCTTCGATGGTAGACTGGTAAGTCACCACCATCCATACCTTTTCGTCCGCCGCCAGGTCCTTCAGGTCATTGGCCACCGCGATACGCTTCGCCCGTTCATGGTCGGCTCCCCATGAACGGCGGTTGGCATCCGTCAGCAAGTCCATCGAATCCACAATCACGATGTCCGGATTATATCCTTTGAGCTTCCTGTATTCCGAAATGCCGTTCTTGATGTCGAGTGTCGAGACTTGGGCATTGAAACGCGGGTAACTGCGCACCGTGATGCTTCCGGCATACGAGGCGACCAGTTTTTCCAGATGTCTCATCTCCGTATCCGAAATCTTTCCCCGCTCGTAATAGTAGGCGTTCCTGGAAATCAGTCCGCCGGAATAGGCGTTCAACGCCTCTTCCTCCGAACCTTCCAGCTGGAAATGCAGCACATGCAGCCCGTCATCGATGTCCGCCCTGACACCGATCCATTTGGCGATGTGCGACTTTCCCACGCCTGTGCTGGCCAGGAAACAGGTCAGCTGACCTCGCAGGTTACGTCCGGCATTGAGCGCATCCAGATACGGGATGTAGAAGCGGGACACACGAGGGGCGGCCGAGCGTTCCTCTTCCTCCTCACGCCGGCGGTTCCTCTCGAAACGCTCCTTGAAAGTCGCGGCCACATCGACGAACGAGGTGCTCTTCAGCATGAACCCTGCCAGCCACTCGGCATATTCCCGAAGAGTCTTCTCCGCCTTGTCCTGTTTGTTCTCGTTATACAGTTTCCCGACCTCCGCATAGACCGACTGTAACCGGACCCCCTTGATGTAGGACTCCAGCATGTCGGTCATCACCTCGGCGCTTTGTCCCTCGTCATACTCCCGGAAAGTGTCTATCAGCTCGATGGCGTCGTAATCCTCATGGAAGGTCTGTGCCAACACGGCATACGACGGCGGTGTCTTGTATGTCCTGAAATGTGCGGCTATCGCCTCCTGTACCCGCTGGAACGAACGGTCCGGCAGGTATTCCTTACGCATATGCCGGGCAAGGACGGCACACAACGGCTCCTGCCTGAGCGCCGTGGCATAGAGTTCATACAGGAACTCGGCACTGAGCGGATTGACGGCACTCATGGCTTTGCCTCCTTTTTCCGCCACGTCTCACAGCGAATACGGTACAGTTCCGGATAGCGCGCCTGTGTCCTTTTGCGGCACGGCTCCGCTTTCGCACATTTTGAGCATGACGGGGAGAAAGGTGTCCACATCAGCGTGGAGAGCGCACAGATGAGATATCCCGCTTCAGTAGAGAGCAGTCGCCGCTTGGTCGTCTCCTCGTATTCCGGATAGATAAAACGTCCGAACGGATGGCTGCGGCGGTCTTCCACCGCCCACACCAAATCATGCCGTGACAGCCCGAAACTCTTCAGCCACCGGTCCTCCCGGTAGCGGCGTTCCTTTCCTGAGCGGAGATAGCGGTCGATGGCTTTCTTTCCGAATGAATGCGAAACGTTCCATTTTTTGCGATACGCGGTATCATATCCGGAAATGGCATATGCCTGGCAGATGCAGAAGTCGGACAGGCGTTCCGCGCTGACGGAGACAACCTCCCGGCACAAGCCGTCGAAACACATCCCGAGCTGCCTGTCCGCCTTGCCGCCGGCAGGGAACACGAAATCCGCCCACACCGTGGTGCGGACCAGCCGTGCAAAAAGTCTCCTGCACCCGTCAATCCATTCTTTTCTCTCCATCGCGTGTCAATAGTTTGCGCAGCTGCGTCTTGGCCAGGAAGAGGCGGCTTTTTACCGTCTCCACGTTCCTGGTCTGCAAAGTACCGTTGTTATAGGTGATTTCCATGATTTCCCCGAGTTTGTAACCTGCCTGCTGCAAGAGCAGGGCTTCCCGGTAAATCGGTTTGAGCTGCTCCAACGCCCAGAGGATGTCATCGTTATAGAACTCGCGGTAGTTGTCCATCCCCATGCAGTTTCCCGACGGCTCGTCCTCATCCGGCAGAGAAGAGGATATTTCCGAAATGTCGATATTGTCATCCGAGGGCATACGGTTCCTGTTGCGGTTGTTCAGGTCCGCCACAAGCCGTTTGGTCACGGCATAGATCCAGGTCTTTACCGGCCGGGCAGGGTCATAACTGTCCATATACTTGAAGAAGTTGACCAACGCCTCGAGGTAGTTGTCCTCGATATCTTCCTGGTTATAGGTATATTTGATACAAATGCTGTATATCAGATTCCTGTGCGGCATCACATATTTTCTGAGAAGTTCCGCCCTCTGTCTCGCGGATTCGTCTTCAGGCTGGAGAACCGCAATAAACACATCTTTCTTTTCCACGTTTCCACTGACTGAAAAGGTTGATAATGAATCTCATGTCCTAATCTGTCAGCTACCGTGAGCGTCAATTGAAAAAACGGGCGGCAGCATTACCGCCGCCCGGAAAAATCCAAACCGCTGCCGACTTGTCACAGCCTGTGCCTGCGGATGTAATAGTAGAAGAGGTGGCAGGCATCCGCCGCGTTGTCATCCACCGGGACAATACCGTACTTGTCCTTGCAGGCCGCGACCATCTGCGTCTTGGTGGCGCGTCCGTCTCCCGTCGCCCATTTCTTGAGGACAGCCGGGTTGACGAACTCCGGTTCCGGGATATCCAGTTCATCGCACACTTCGAGCAGGATGCCCCTGAGTTCCGAGAGCCGCCGCATGTCGTAGAAATGGCGGTTCACGCTCACATCCTCGGCCACGATGCGGCGGATGCCGTAACGACGGAGCAGCGAGAGCAGCGTAGTCCTGAAAGCGCCGTGCATCTTGTTGCCGTTGCGCCGTTTGCTTTCGGTGAAGTTCCATGTCCCGGCCTCATGCAGGGAGAAGTATCCGGTATGCGTGGCGATGTCCAGCGCCAGTACCTGCTCCCGGGTCAGTACGCTATTCTCCGAGTCTCGATTCGCCATTCTCTTTCACGATTACCAGTTTATGCGGATATCCTTCCGCCACATTCCCGTGCGAGACGACCAGCACGGTACCGCCGAGCGAGTTCAGCGCCTCGAACATGGAGGCCAGCCCCGCTTCATCGACCGCCTCGAGTATCTCGTCCAGCACGAGCAGGTCCAGTCCCTTGTCCCCGTCGCAGTTGCCGTTCACGAGTTTCTGCATGGCAAGGATGGTCGCCAGGTTCACACGGGCGGCTTCGCCTGCCGAGAACTTGCCGAACGAGCCGCAGTCCATGCCGTCGCGCAGCAGCGAGATGGAGATCTTCTCCCTTACCTTACCGCTCTTGAGGACGGTATACCCGTCGAAGCGGATACGGATGTCGCTGCCGATGTCTTGCAGGAATTCGTTGGTGATACGGCTGAGCGCCTCGATTTTCGTGTTGGCCAGATAGGTCTTGAACTGCACGAACCGTTCCCGCTGTATCTTCAGGGCACGGACCCGGGCATCGACGGCCGTCTTGCGCCCTGCCGCTTCGTTGGACTTCCCGCGCGTTTCACGGAGAGTGTCCTTGAGCGATTGTATGAGGTCGGGTGAAGCCGCCTCATCCAGCTCCCGGATCGTGGTCTGCAAGGTGTCGATGGCGCCGGCCGCGGCCTGTATATCTTCCTTGCCTGCCCGTATGCCGCGGTTCAGTGCGGCATTGCGCTCGTCTATGAATCCGAACACCTCGTCGAATACCTTGCGGCGGACACCTTCGATTTCACTTTGCAGGGCAGTAATTTCGGAAGCGATGCGTTTATGCCCGCTTTCCACCTCTTCCACGCGGCGGGTGGCATTCCTGACGGCCCGTTCGTGCCCGGCCAGCTGCTCCTCCCATCCGATGCGTCTGCCTTCCAATGTTCGGCGCTCATGGTTCAGCCGGTTCTGCTGCAACTCCACGGCATCCGTCTCCTCCTGCTTCTCATCGATACGGCCGTTGATTTCCGTGAGCTGCCGTTGACGGAGTTTCAGTTCCTTCATGCCGGCCTCGATGTCGAACTGCGGTTCCGCCACCAGAAACTCATGCCCGCAGAAAGGACAGGTGATGGAGCCGGCCAGTTTGTTCGAGAGGCTGTCGATACCGGCAGAAACGATACGCCGTTTATGGCGCAGTTCCTCGATGCTGCCGGACAGGTCGCGCAGACGGATGTCGATTTCCCGCAGCCTCTCCGCAGTCGTATCGGACTGATCCCTGTATGCCTCACAGAATGCGGCATACTCCTTCTTGAACTGTTCCCAGCCGTCAGTCCTGTTTTTCAGTTCCTGTTCCGCCTGCTTCAAGACGGCATCGCAATCCTTCAGCCGCTCTGTGGCGGTCTGCAACCGTCCTTTCTTTTCGGCAATGACCTTGTCCCAGTCCGTCTGCCGGGCATCGGGAAAGAGGGACATCATTTCCGCTATCTTTTCCAAACACGCTTCCAATGCGGTATCTCCGGCTTCCAGTTCCTGCAAAGCCTCGTCCGCCCGCTGCACTCCGGCAAGCTGTTCCTCAAGCCTGTCCACGGTCTCGTGCCCGGTGCGGATCTGCTCCCTCTTGGCCGCTATGGCCGCTTCCAGTCCCGCGATACGTTCCACACGGGTACGTCCCCGCTCGGCTCCGGCTTCCTCCTCTTTGCGTATCTGCTCCTGCAACATCCCGATACGGCCGTCCAACCCGGCCAGTTCCAATTCCACCTGCCGTTTCTTTTCAGAGAGCGGTACGATGTCTTCCTCCACTTTGGCGATGGCTTCATCCACCAGGATACCGTTGGAAAAACGGTTGATGACCTCTTTCTTCTCCTTGTCCGATGACGAGAGGAAATCCTCATACCGATATTTGGAAAGGATGAAATTGTTGAGCAGCTCGTCGCGTGTGATACCCAGTTTGTCAAGAATATACCGGTTATAGGCATCCACCGAAGGTTGTACCGCTTCATCGGTTACTACCTGTTTGCCGCCACGGTAAAGCGTACAGCTGACAGAGGAGGCCCCCTTGCGCGGGATACGGCGGTTGACGAGCAGTTCCTCGGCGGCGGAATCGTTGATGAAACGCAAAGCGATACGGCATTCTTCCGCCGCATCGTTGATAATCTCCTCCGAGCGTATCTTTCTAAGCGGGCTGCCCGTGATACCCACGGCAATGCATTCCAACAGGGCAGACTTGCCGGCCCCGTTCGACTGCTGGGAGTCATTGTCCCGGTTATCGCCGAAAATCAATGTCGTCACGCCCTGTCGCAGCGTGTAGGATAGCGAACGGAACGCGCAGAGGTTTTCGGCTTCTATCGTCTTTAATTTCCACATGATCTGTTTTCTATTTTAGATAAATACTCCAATCCCATCGACACATCCTCGATCTGTTTCTCCCGGCAGAAATCCTCGTAGGTTTCCCGGATGCGGCGGCTGTCGAATTTCTCGAAGAGCGAAGAGGCTACCGCCTCCGGCAGCTGCTCGTCATCGGCAACCAGTTCCACCTTCGCCGCTCCGGCTTCCAGCAGGGCGGCCTTGTCCACCGATTTCATTGCGGCGGCAGGTGCATGGACACGTACCTTGACCTTGTAGCGGCCGTCGGCCTCCATTTCACGCAGCTCGTCCATCAGGTGCAGCCCGGCTCGTTCCGCCGGCACATCCATGACACGGTACCGCATGTTCACGCGGTTCTTGACAAACTCGTGCGTGCCGTCCGTGTACAGCACCGTGTATCCTTTCTCCTCGTCCTCCCCGAAGTTATGCTGGCGCGAGGAACCGATATATTCGATTCCCGTCCCCGGAATGACGGTACGGTTGTGGTAATGGCCGACAAAGACCTTGTCGAAAGGAGAGAATATCCTGGCAGGCAGTTCCTTTTCCGAAGGCTGTGCCAATGCCCCGTTGATACCCTCATGGATGTAGAGGAAGTGCTCCGGTTCTCCGGAAAGCGCTTCCGCAGCCAATCGTCCGAGCCTTTCGGCAAAAGAGCCGTCTTCCGGAAAATAGCTCATTACATGGAGCGCGAACTTCCATTCCGGACGGCACAGGGTCAGGGATTCATCCACGACAGTCACATTCGGATGAGAGTCGAAGACATGACAATATCCGCGCAGGGATTCCTGGTTCACCTTGTCGTGGTTTCCTTCCGCCAGCGTGACATGGATGCCATGGTCTGCGGCGGATACAAGCATATCCCTGACGGCCAGCAGGACATCGAGTGTCTGGGCGGCACGGGAAAAGAACAGGTCTCCTCCAATAACCACTTCCCGGATATCCCGTTCCCTGCAAATTCCCATGGCCTCCTGCCAGTTGGCCTGGAATGCAGGGATGTTGTCTTTCGAGATGTGGATGTCATTCAATAACAAAAGGCAGGGTTTGTTCTCTTTCATACTAAGCGATTGTGATTAGGACGGGAGGCCCGGATGCCTCCCGTCGGATTAGAATTCAAGAACTTGTGAAAGGCTTATCTGCGGCGGCGGGGACGCCCGGCGCGTTCTTCCGTTTCCTCCGGCTGCTCTTCTTCCTCCCCGGGGGCATCCTCCGGTTCGTCACCGGGCTTCGGACCCTCCATCTCGCTTTCGATCAGGTCGAGCAGTTCACGGTTGCTCGTGGAGCGTGTGACACGCACAGAGAGCCCTTCCTGCTCAATGTAGCCGCGAATCATCGCACGCAGCTCCTGGCCCTCCTCGGTCTTGTCACCGAGTTCCTGCCGCTGAAGCTCGTCATAACGTTCGAAAAGGTCGTCCAGCGAGATGCCTCCGCCTTCACGCCCGTTTTCCCTGTTATCTTTCGTACGGCGGTCGAACGAGAACGCGGATGTGTCCTCCTTGGGCAGTTCACCGTCCAGCGTGTCGATGACCGTCTTCATTTCATCCGTCTCCATGAGCGACATGCCGTAGATACCGTCGCACTGTTTGAGGAACTCGACGGTGGCTCCCAGATGATAACGGGTGTAGCGGTAGATGATTTCCGGGATACGCGGCGCACCCATCAAGGCGGTCAGTTCCTCCCTGGTCAACGGTACCGGTTCCGATTCGTTGTCAATGGAAATGACATACTCGGTCTTGGCTCCGTTCTTGCGCTTTTCAATCTCCACCGGATAGGCGTCATACACCGAGGAAACCGGGCACGGGTAAGACGGATTCTTGGCCAGTTTCTTGCTCCACAGCTTGAACTTCCTCTCATCCAGGTCCTTGAACTGGGCATGGGAAAGGGTCATCATCTGCACGCCTTTGGCACGTTCACCCAGGTCGAATACATAGAGACAGTGGCCGTAACTGTATTTCAGACCGCCGCCGAACGAGCCCCCGGCAATCTTTTCCGCCAGTTTGTCGTCCCCGTCCTCTTTTGCGGCTTCGACGGCCATGCGGCGGTAAGTCTCGATGGGATCAATGCTATATCCGGCATCGGTAGCGCGGGTGACAGTGACATACATCTTCTGGGGCTTGTTCCCCGTAGCGGGTTTCTCCAGCTCCAGAAGCAGCTGGTGGACGGGATACTCATAGCCCGGACGTGTCGGCGAGCCGTCCGGATTGGGAGCGATGGGCAGGATACGGAGACGGTAAGTCCCGAACTTGTCCATGCGGAAGAACTCCGTGCGGGCGAACGCCCTGTTCTCCTCCTGGGCACGCAACTGTGCCTCCTGATAAGATTCCTGAACGCCGAGGAACATTTCCTCGACAGACATGCCTTCCATGCCGTTGTTCTTTTCTTCTTCTTGCATAAACGCTTTGTTTTATGGATTTAAAAATGCCCGAAGAATGCGACACGGCATACCCGCATCGCAAAGAAACTGGTAACAGGACGGACGGGTTCGGTTGCACCGTCCGCGTTCAACTGATAAAACTGGGAGAGGATGTCTCGCTGACCGTATCCCGAAAGAGGATACTCATTTGACAATATGGAAAGGTCTTGCAGCGACCGTGGAATACAAAATTAGGCAAATCACCCGGAACAGCCATACATGTACATGAATGTTTGTCACCGGCATTGTCCTTCAGCGCATTACCGTTTCATTTTAAGAATGTTTTTAATCTCCCCGAGCAGTCTGTCGCCGCCCGGCGCGTTCCGCACTTCGGCAAGCAGCCTCCTGCGGTTCCGGCGGATATACTCTTCTCTCTTTCGGCGGCATATGCCTTCATAGTAGGCTTTGCGCCCCGGCGTGAGCCGTTTCCCGCGCCGGCAATAGACCCCGTCCCGGCGGTACTCGTCCAGGTAGCGGCGGAACTTCGCCTTGCCGCAGGAAGGGTCTTTCGATGCCTCCGCCACCGACCGTATGACCTGCCAGTCCGGCTCGAAGGGCTGCTGCGTGGCGCATAACCTGCGGAGCAGATGATAGACTACCGGCATCTCATACCGGAGCATGAAGCCTATCCGTGTCTCGTCGAAAGGAAAGCGCTTAAGCGTCCCCTGCGGTCTTCCGTCTTCTCGCTTTCGGGGCTTCTGCTGCCGGGGAGACGGTTTCTTCTGCGGCTGCGGCCTGATTTTCTTCTGTTTCATGATGTTGCGGTTGAATGGTTTGCTGTACGGTTTCACGGACGGGAACGTTCCTGCGCTCCGCAATCCTCCGGCGGCTTTCAATATCGCCGTTTACATTGAGTTTATGTTTCATGACTATACAAAATAGGTGAAGTTGAGTTCTACATTGACATTGTACATACCGCGCTCGTAAAGCTGTATCCTGCGCGAACCGCCGTAGATGGTGAACGAGGAGCCCCGGTTGTACTTGTGGTCATCGTTCCAGTCAGCGGCGGTACAGCGCACGCTGTATCTCGGGGGCTGTATCTTGTTCGGGATGACGGCTACGATGCCGCCCCAGTTGCTGCCGTCCCTGCGTGCGGTATTGATATACCCCTGTATGGACACGATATTCCCGATCTGGCGGACAAACAGCCCCTGGGTATCTGTTCCCGAGCCGCTGTTCTCCATGTGCATCCATCCCGTATCCGCCAGCAGGGGCTGGTATTCTTCCGCATAGGCGGCACCGATAGCGCGGCAGGCCTGCCGTTTCGCCTCCGCTGTCGGCAAGGACAGGTCGGAAAGTTTGCCGTCCTTGCGCAGGTAGTCCTTGACGATTTCGTCTTTGGACAGCACGTCCAGCTTGTTCCGCAGGAGCTGCCGGGCTTCCATGGGGGATTTTCCTTGCCCGGTCAAAAAGTCGATGTAATCCTGGAACAGGTTTTCAAGCGCGGCGAAGCGGGCGTCCGCCCCGACCTTGGTATACAGATTCAGGTTGGCGGCGATGGTATCCTTTTCGGAAGCGTTGTAGCCGCCCATCAGCCGTTCCGCCTTTTTCTTAAGTTCCCTGACAACCTGCGAGGTCATCACGTATCCCTCGACCTGTGCGTGCGAAATGCCACCTTCATCTATGTAAGCGAACGAACCGGTCTTGATTTCCAGCAGTTTGTCCCTGAGTTCGGGTGTGAAGACAATGCCCTCGTAAGCGGAGTCAGTCCCGAGCTTGCCGTCCATCATCCGGTCTATCTCGGCCGTGGAATAGACTTCGAGGTTCTTGCGTGCCTTGCCCTTGTCCGGAAGGTCGGACAGGTTCGAAGTCTTGGCCAGTTTCAGCTCCCCGGTACCTTTCTTTTCGGCATCGAGGGTATCCCTGACGGCCGCCTGCCGCTTTGCTTTCAGTTCAGCGGCTTCCTCTGCCGTCAGCCCGCTGATTTCGTCCGCCGTCAGGCGTACCAGCTCCTTTAATCCTTCGGAGATTTCCAAAAATACCTCCCCGGCTTCCGCTTTGGAATAGACATCGATATTCTTCCGGGCGGCAGCCTTGTCCATGACATCGGAAAGGTTCCCGTCGGCGGAGAGTTTCATTTTCAAAGCCGCCGCGACGGTTCCCGATGTGACATAACCTTCGCCGCCCTCCGTCAGTTCTCCGGTAGTGATAGCCGCCAGTTTCTTCCTGTATTCGGTCGTGAAGTCTTCGGTAGAGAGCTGTTTGCCTTCTACCGCATCCACTTTCTTTCCCATCGCCTCCGTAAAGGCCGTGACGGTCACATAGGTGTCGGACACGGATTTTCCGTTGATTTTAAGCGTACCGAGCACATCCACCGCTCCCAAAGGGGCAAGCACGATGTCGCCCAGAGCGTTCCTCAGCGCAAAACGGAAACTGTCAGCGGTGTCGAAGCCGACGGTGGCGAGCAGCGCGGCGGCACTGTCGCGCCAGGTAATCAGGTTTGTCAGCCTGGCATTGTCTTTCGTATAGGCGGTATTCTGAATATCGATACCCCGTCCGGCGCTTTGCAGGGAGAGCAGTCCGCCGACCTGCAGGGTGGCGGTACGCCCGATGACTTTCAAAACAGGTGTGGCGCAGGCTTTTCCGTCATGCACGGCGAAGTCACGGTATTTTGTTCCGCCGCCCTCCGTGCCGTGGTAATTGATACGGATACAACCCTCGTCCGTCACATCCGAGGTGTTATAGATGTCGTATCCCTTGATGCGGACAGCCCCGATCCGGGCGTTTTCACTCAGCGAAGTACCGCAGGATATGCCGTCTTCCGTAACCCTGGCCAGTTCCTTTCCCTGTTTCATGAAACTGAACGAGCCGTCCGTCCGGATGAGAATCTCGTTGACAAGCAGACCGTGCAGGTAGGCACCGATGGCGGCATGGCCGTCCGCCTTGACGATGCCTTTGAGCATGTAGCCGTTCCCGCCGCTGACGGAGACGGCGGTCTTGGAGTTGATTTCTTTCTGCCCGGTGAACGTGCCGGCCAGCACCAGATCCTTCTTGACGGTCTGCCGGGCAAAAGGCGTGTCGAGCAGGACGGCATAGCGTCCGAAGAACTTGTCGATGAACCGGGGCGCGTAGCTCTCCGTCACCTCGATAGCCGCCGGCAGTTTGCCGGTAACCGGATCGACCGTATCCGGGACAGCCTTGGCTCCGGCACAGAGATAACAGGTACGCCCGCGCTTGTTGACCTCATTGGCGTAGACCACCGATTCATGCCGGTTGATTTCGTATATATAATAGGGATAGACGGCATCGGCGCAGCCGTCGAAACGGCGTACCTTTCCGCCGAGCCAGACATAACCCGGGGAGACGCGGGGACCCTCGATCTCGCATCCGGAGATGATGAAGTCCGAGCAGCCGTCAAAAACGGCACTCATGCTGAGAGCCAGTTCCTGCAAGTTCAGGATATCGTCCGAGTAGGTATACCGTCCGCCGGTTTCCGCAATATATTCTTTCATTGTCCTGTATTCTTATTGGGGGTGTATTCGTCTTCGTCGATCTTGATCAGGTAGGTCTTGCCTGCTGTCTTGTAAGTGTTCACCACATAGGAAAGCATATAGACCAGTTCCTGCGGAGGTATGGTGACAGGCGGGACGCAGACCATGAAGCTGACCTTGTTGATCAGCTTCTCTTCCGCCAGCAGATAGAACGGACGGGGGCGTTCCGCCTCGTTGTCCGTTGTAACCTGTTCCCCGTTGTACCATACGGTGAAAGGACGCTGGTATTCCGCCCCTTCGTGGTACAGGTCCACACCGACACTCGTGCTGTCCTTGATGAAGATGCGGTCCTTGCCGTCCTTGATGTATTTGCCGAACCGGTAGTTCAGAAACCACTCGAAATAGATGACCTGCGAGGTCATGCGCGCCTCGATGTGCCGTTCCCTCGTGAAACTGCGGAACCACTCGTTGGTGCGTTGCAACGGGTAGAGGCAGCTCTGCACGAACAGGATGAATTTCCGTCCCGACAGATAATGCGGGACAAGGCGGTTTACGGTGCGGTCTATGGATAACTTATACCTCATGGTTCTCTATTTTCAGGATGATGGCCTCACGGAAGTTGGGCAGGCCGGCTTCCTCGTCCTTACCGGATGATTCTTTCAAATATCCCGATGCGGTATGGGTCATGCGGGTGACACGTTGCGGGGGCCGGATATGGCCGTCGGTATCGTGGCTGGCTATGAAGATTCCCTGTTCGGGTACCGCATCCTCGTCGATATGGACATCGGTCACATGTTCCGCACGACGTACGGCATCCGTCAGACGGGAGACATAGACAGCGGCATCGAAGTCAATTTCCATCATATAGGCGTTCAGCTGCTCCTCGATGGCGTCATATACCTCGGATTCGGGCACGGCCCCGTCATGGAAGACCGTCAGGCGCGGTATCAGCACATCGCCCTTGGTGGAGATGACCTCCACCCGTGTTCCGGCAAACTTCAACTTGCCGATATAGGCGTTGATGGGTACCAGGTCTTCAGGCGGTATGGCGGAAAGGTTGCCTTTCGTGCCGGTGGCCACTTTCAGGATCAGCTTGCTGTCCAGATTCCGGTCATCGGTACTCTCCACATACGATACCTGCGTGATGATGCGTTTGCTCTCATCGACATTCGGATAGCCGAACGCCAGCCCGTCTTCCCGCACCGTCAGTTCGTCCCCCTGCTGGTACTGCAGCAGGGCGTTGGCATAATAGGCAGGCGTACCGTTGATACGCCCGTTGATGGCTTCGGAAATATCCACCGCGAAGACATCCAGCAGGGTCTCGAAACTGTATATGACTGCCGCCACTACCCACAGGATACCGTTCATGACAGACAGCTTGGAGTCGCTGGCGAACTCCGCCAGCTCCAGTCTCCGGTTGCGTTCCGCAACGGACTCGTTGTATATTTCCTTGATCGTACGGCTCATTCCACTGTATAGGTTTTATTGTCGATGATAAACTCCCAGGCTCCGCCCTCGTTCCAGCTCTCCTCATGCAGGATGACCCATATGGCCTCCATACCCGATATGATACGGTAACGCCCGGTCGTTTCGTCCCGGTCCGGCTCCCTGTAAGTCCCCGTCGGGGAGACAGGCAGTGTCATCCGGCAGTTGCGCCGGTTGCCGTAGCGTTCCACGACAGCCATCAGGTATTCGTCCAATACGGTCGGCCTGATCCGCGCCTCCGACAGGTCGAGTTCCATCAGGCCACGGCATTCGACGAGCGGCAAGAGGTCGGATATCATGCTTCCGGACAGGTCTATCCGGTAAGTGCCCGACAAAATCCGGAAACCGTCCAGTGCAAGGGCACAATCCCGGAGCGTCAGTTCTTCCACGTGCAGCTCACGGAGAAGGATGACGGACGAGGGATTCATGCCGCTCCAGTCGATATGGCGGAACGAGGCATCGGCAAACCACCGGATCCTGCGCTTGTGGCGTACACGGCTGTCGAACGTATGGTGCAGCGTGTACGGTATATGGCCGAGAATGACGGTTTCCGCTGCACTGTCATCGCCCCAGTCGATTTCCAACGTTCCCGTTCCGGAAACCTCGCACTGCACGGACACAAGTGCCGCTGACAACGAAAATACGGCCGCCTGCGGGAGGGTGAAATGTTTGGGATAGACATGCCGTTCACCGTTGGAGGGTACAATGCCGTGCATCCCGTTATAGGCAACCACATCGGCATTGATGATGAATCCGTCGGTATAGGTCAATTCCTGCCCGGTGCGGAGTTCCGTTTCCAGTGAAAGATCCGGATTGTTGATAAGCAGGTCCACAATCCCTTCGATGCTTCCGTACAGATGCAGGGCCACATCATAGATGTTCTGTCCGGTGATGACACGGTAATTACCCATGGTTGTCCTCCTTCTCCTCGGTTTCCAGCAACAATTCTCCCGTTGCCGAGTCTATATAGGCGTTCTTGATGACGACCTTGTCCGCACCAAACTCCGCCTGCAGTTTGGCGGCCAGGCCGTTGTTCTCCATGTTGGAGTGCAGGAAGTCTATCAGCCCCACACCGGTAGTCGGATGCTGGTAGAGATTGCCGGCCACGGCCTTGAGCAGGAATGTCCCGTTCTGCATCTTGGAGGCTCCGATTCCGAAGTCCGTCTCCTCGCCGCTGTAGACAACCAGGCAGTCTTCCCGGATCAGCAGGTTATAGAGGCCGTCTTCATTCAAGGCATAGAGCGAAGGCAGGGTCACCGCCTGCCTCGTCCCGTCATCATATTCCTGCATGACAGGGAACCAGCATTTGCCGGTGGCTGCGCAACGTACATATTCCACGCCGCCGGAACCGCTTTCCATGGCAATCCGTACCGTCAATAACCGGTTGTCGGGCGTATAGGGAATACGGATATGAATACCTTTTGCATCGCTATACGATGAGAGGAAGTCCGCCGGTACGGTTATCTCCCCGTGACGGAAGTCCGCATTGTCGGCATCTTCCACGCTGTCAAGCAGGCGGAAGTTATGGAAAGTCTTTCCGGCAACCCGTCCGGACATTTCCACTTCCCCGTATTCGGCATCCATTATGATATCCTCTCTGGCCATGGTGTTGATATAAAAATCCCGGCCGCACCCAAGAGTACGGCCGGGGTACTCTTTGTGTAAAGAGTAGCGGCAGACAGAAATTTCGGTTTATGCTTCTTTAGAGATTTCGTTATAAATCGCCTCCACGGTACCCCACATGTCGTCGGGCAGTTCCTCGTCCGAAATCTTCTCGCAGGCGGCTTGCAGGTAGGCCATCTCGTCTGCGGAGAATTCCACCTTCAAGGGGTGCTCTTTCTCCACGTCCCACTCGATACGCTTGTCTTCCGCATTTTCACGAAGGTTGATGGCTTTGCGTTCCTCGTCACCGATGGCGATTTTACGCAGGATTTCCTTTTTGAGGTTGAATTCCTTGAAGTTGCCGCGTGCCGGCAGGAAAGTCGGCAGGTAAAGGCGGTCCTTGACACTCAGTTCCATTATGATTCTTTTTTAGGATTGATACTTTCACGGATATATCGCTGTATCTTGTCGAAGTCCAGGAATATGGGCCCGAGCTCCTTTTCCGCAGGAAAGTTGCAGGAGATGACCCCTTGTTCCATATAAATAATTCCGACGGGTTTTATGTTTCCTTCCGGATCGGCTTCCTTCTCGTTCACGGAAACATGAAGACGGTTCAGCTCGTCATTGACAACGGAATACTCCAACACGTAGGAGGCGTTCTCTGTTTTCTCTTCAGCAATTTTGGTAACAGTGACATTGGTAATGTTCATACGCTATGGCTTTTAAACAAGTATAGGGTGAAATGGCGAATTCCGGTTATTAACTGCTGTAATTTAATACCTGGTAGTGAAATGACGGGTAGTTGCAGCAAAGAAGGGTCAGTGAATCCCCTCTTTCCATGCCGTAGTTTGTCGTACCGCCATTATGGTTTCTCACGTTCATGATGTTCACACGTCCGCTTCTGTTATAGTTGTAGAACAGCGTGAACACGTAGGCGAAATCCGACGGAAGGCTCGAATACCCGAACATGCTCGCGACTGAAGATGCGCTCGGGAGGTTGACATTATAGGTGGCATTGGCATAGATGCAGAAAATGTTGGCGGCCGAGAAGTCAATGGTGTACCCGGAACCCGTAAAATATACGGTCTTCATCTTGATTCCTATGGCGGCAGACCCGACCAGCGAGGCATTGGACCACACGCCATAGTTCCTGTATCCATTCTTTACCTCGATATACAACCCGTAGTTGTTCAGGTATGAATTATACTTGTTGTTCACGATTCTGCCGGTGGCGCATGTGCCGCCGGTGGATGCCGGGAACGTGTTCGCCCCGAAAAGGACATAGGAAGTGGTATTTCCCACGCGGAACAGGTCGTTGTAAATGGCCAGGCCACCCCCGGAGCCGCTGCCCGAAGCGGTGGAGCCGATACGTCCCTGACCGATGGAAAAGCCCCCGATGGTTCCGGCGTTGGCATTGATCGTTCCGGTCATGGTCACGTTACCGTTTGCGTCCCACTTGATATTCCGGCTGGCAAGATACCCGGAACCGTCAGCGGCAAACGATATCTTGCCGCATCCGAAGACAGCGGACCCGTCGGTTTTCAATGCCCAATACTCCTTTCCAGTGGAGGGGTTGTCATGATAGATATATCCGGATGCCGCCATTACAATCCGGTGTCCGGAACTTGGAGCCGATGCCGTAAGCGAGCTGGTACCTAACGCCCATCCGCCAATCTTGCCGGCCACGGCCGTGATGCCAGTCCTGTCAAGGGTAACCTTGACGGAATTGCCCGCATCCCTGACCGATATGCTGCCGTTATAGGAACTGCCGCCTACCACCAGTGCGCTGTCCACGACTATCTGGTTCGCCTTTACCGTACCGGTATAGATACCGTTGGCATCGATGGTCGTGGTATACTTCTCCGTCGATGTCAGGTCGAAAACCGTTGCATAGGCCACATACCAGGTCAGCGGTGCGGAAGCCGTTCCCTGTGCCCCGTCGATATAGAAGAAATGGGTGGTGGAGAAATTCGAGGTTCCGCAGACGACCTTGTAGACATACTCTTTCCAGTCTCCCGTTCCGGCTGTGGGGGTGAGCCAGCGGCTTGATCCGCCTGTACCGATATTGTTGCTCGCCCAACAGATGTTGCGTCCCGTCGGTATCTTGGCGATGATACGGGCCACCAGCACCTTGCGTGAACTGCAAGTCGTTCCGAAATAGAATCCCCCGTTGCCGGGGCTGGCCGTACCCTTGGTCTGTATTTTCAGTACATACTTGCTGTCATTGGGGGCGGTCGAATTCTGCTCCCGGGTAATCGTCACCATACCGTTACTGGAATTGTTATAGATACCGACACCATTGTTCCCTTTCCAGAAAGTGGGGTCACGGTAAAGCATCTTGCCGAACGCCATGGCCGAGGCGAGTTCCTGGGCGGTCGTAATGCCGGTCGTCCACTGTGCCGACACGGAAGAGGCAAAGGTGACGGAACCGGAAGCGTTCCATGAGATATTGCCGCCCGCAATCTGCCCGCTGCCGTCGTTGTTCAGTTTCCATTTTGTACCGTTCGTGATCGAACCGTCCGAGCCCAACGAGATGTTGTTCTTCCAGATGTGGTTATGGTCGAATGCCCACCCTGCAATGCGGTTATAGACCTCCTTCGCTCCGCTTTTGGTATAATTGGCCGACAGGCAGAAGTATTCCAGATGGTCCCAGGACATCATCTGTATGCCGATGAATCCGGTCTTGACCGTATTCCCGCTTGCCGCAATCTGTCCGAAGACAATATGGCCGGCATTGCTGCTCTGATGCCAGGTCAGCGTAATGCCCAATGGTTTGTACCCTCCCGTGTACCAGTAACCGCTTCCGGCTGATGCCGAGCGGATCTGCAAGGGTATGGCACCGGCTGTTCCGACACTGCCGACGGTGATGTTGTCGCTCCCGATGGTAAAGCCCCCGATTTTCCCCTTGGTGAAGGTACAGCTCAGACCGTTGATATAGGCCGTATTGATGATCGAGGATTTGATACTGGCCGCATCGAGCTTGGAGGCATTGATACTGCCCGCCGCAATACGGTCAGCCGAGAGTGTCCCGGCCTTGATGCTGGATGCGTTGATGCTGACGGCATTGACCTGCGCCGCCGTCAATGTTCCGGTGTAAATTCCCGTAGAGCCGATATAAGTCAACGGATGGGCGGCAAGGGTACTGTCGCTGCCTTGCGCCAACGCGATAAAGCGCCTGCGCCGTATCTCTTCCTCCACGGAAGCGGTCAGCGTACGGGGGGCCGGGGCGTTCGCTTTCGTGGAACCGCTCTGGAAAATCAAATCCGAGTTATAGGCTATCTGGGGGGCCGCCGGTATGGGGGACGGACTCATGGCACTGCTGACAATCGGCTGGTCGGAATAGATATGGTAGACCGCACCGCCTGTCCCGCCGCCACGCAGGAACACGGCGAACATGCAGCTGTTGCCGCATAGGGCAGCCCCGGCAAACATGCGGCAGTACATCTCGGAAAGCTCATAGATGTCCCACGAATAGGCAATACCACCCCAACCGCCGAAGTTGGCTTTGATAAGCAGGATCAGTCCGCCTTTATGGGTGGAGGTGTTCCAACTGGCAGGAGCCTGCTCGCTGTAACCGCGACGGATCAGGATATCGCGCTTGACGGTTTGCTCGCCGCCTTTGAAAATGACCGGATAATATACATTTTCCTCTCCGTTGATGACGATTTTGTGGTAGTAGGGATAGCCGTAATTTGATTTCTTGGCCGCCTCTATGTCGTTTTTCCACAGCAGGGAGACAGCGGAGGAAAACGAGACTTTCCCGGCCGCATCCCACGAAATGTTTCCGGAAGCGACCTGTCCGCTGCCGTCATTGTTCAGTTTCCATTTGGTACCGTTCGTTATCGAACCGTCGCTGCCCAACACCACGTTGCCTTTCCGGATGGAGGACACATCTATCGTCCATCCGGCGATATTGTTCTGTGAGCCGAGACGGGCGATACATGCCCCCGCGCTGTTGGTCGCGTACAACCCGAAATCGCTGTCGCTGCCATAATACAGCTGTACCCGCTGTCCGGATGTCGCGCTGGAGTTCAAACCATAGACCACCACGCGCCTGTTCCCGCTGTCAAGCAGGATATGGCTGCCGGTCAATGCCGCCGCTCCGATTGTCCAGCCTCCTATCTTGCCTTTGGTGACATTCAGCGTAAGGGCTTCGATGTTGCCTGCCGTAACCAGCGAGGCTTTCACGCTGGCCGTATCCAGTTTGGAGGCGTTGATGCTGCCCGCCGCTATACGGTCGGCGGAAATGGTGCCGGCAGTAATCTGACCGGCGGTAATGCTTCCGGTATAGATGCCCGCTGCGGTGATTTTTGTCAGTTTGGGGTAAGTGCCACCGCCCAAAGCGGTGGTTATGGAATCAATCGGGGCTGTCCATTGAAGGGAAACGGAAGCGGCGAAAGTAACATTTCCGGAAGCGTCCCACGCGATGTTGCCGCCCGCCACCGCACCGGCTCCCGTCGATTCAAGACGCCATTTATAGCCACGGATACCCGTCGAGCCGACAGTCATCGAACCGGATGCCGCCGTATAGGCGTTGGCAACATTCTTTTTCGTACCGCGATAGATGCTGTCGCTGTCGATGCTCCATCCTCCGATGGTTCCCTTGGTGGTCGTGAGGGTCAGGGCATTGATGTTTCCGGCCGTGATGAGCGAGGTTTTCAGGGAGACCACATCGATACGCGAGGCTGAAATCGTGCCCGAGGTGATTTGTGAGGCGTCGAGATGCAACGCTTTTACGGTATCGGCGGAGAGTTTTCCGGTAAAGATGCCGTCCTTATCGATATAGGCCGCACCGGCCCAGTTCAGGCTGACATCAGCCCCAAACTCGATCTTACCGGTGGAAGCGTTGTATTTGATGGACTGGCAGCCGTTTCCCAACTGCACATTGCCCCCGTTGTCCACATAGAAGGTCTTGTAGCCGTCCTTGAAGCCATAGATGCCGTTGACAGTTTCGACAGTTACCGTTCCGGAAGCTGTCTTGACGGAAAGCGGGAATGAACCGATGGCGATACCGGAAACGGTACCGTCACTGTTCTTGGTACCGGCAAACAGTTTCGGGGTAATGACCGTATTGCCATTGATGAGCGTCTTGCCCGTATTCCATTCCTTGACCCAGTCGAGCATGGCGGCGTCAGCACCGTCTTTGCCCGGCGTACCGGATTTGGCCTTTGACCAGACGAAAGACAATGTATAGGTAGCTCCGGATATGATGACGGGAATGGAAACCGTACCATGGTCGGCCAGCGTGGCCGTACCCGCCGCAATGCTATAGGTAATGGTCTTGTTGCTGTTGTTGACGGATATGGAAGAGAACCCGGCAGGTTTGACAACCGGTCCGATGGAGAATCCGTAAAAATCGGAATCCCCGAGCGTTACCTGGATGGTGGAAGTGACGGATATGGCGGAGGGGATCTTCCCGTCCGCATCCGCAGGGAAGACATATTCTCCGAGCGACTGGCTGATGGTATAGCCGTCTTTCTGTATGTGGATTGTCGCCTGCCCCCGGGCGACCAATGTCTTTGCCATATGAGCTCTTTACGGAAAGTATAGGATGAAAGAATGGTGGCAGGTTGCCGTCACAAATAAGAATGTTGCCATTCAATAAATACGGCGACCGATTCGCACCGGTCGCCGTCCATTAAAATCAATAGCGTTTCTGTTATTTCGATACCTCGCACATAAGTACGCCCTTGCCGGTCACATCCGCTTTCGATACGGTGATGGATTTTCCCGTATAGGTCTTTATGACCGATGTTCCGGCCGAGTTCCACAATTTCCATGTATAAGTGTAGGCTGTGCCGTTCGCATCCAGTTCCTCTCCGTTGCGGTACAGTACCGCCTTGGCGTCGACATCGTTGCCGTTGTTCTTTATCGTGAACCCTTTCTGGCTGACAAGATCCACCGTGATGGGGTCCGACATGTCCGTGAACGAGATGATGTCGCAGACTACCTTGTTTGCCGAACTGTTGCCTGCGGATGTATCCGTATCCTTGATGGCGCATTTGAATGTCTCGAAATTCAGCACGGCATCTGCCGTAATGGTAATCTCGTTCGTAGTCCAACCTGCCGTCACTCCACGGGGATTGGTGGAAGTCAGGCAGGCCCATCCGGCACCCAGCATTGCATTGTAATACGGACAGGATACCGGACTGCCAGAAGCACTGGTCCCCGTAAGTGCCGAAGTCAGCGTTACCACTTTGGTTGAAGCGCTTACCGCCGATATGGTGTACTGCACGGAACCGATAGAGATTTTACCCCCGGCTTCCATATTGGCGACGGAAGCGACGGTAACGGTGTTCGTGCCGGTTTTTGCCTCGGCTGTAAGGGTCGTGTTGGCGAATACCGCGGAGTCCTTGATGCCCCAGGCATAGGTCACATTGGTCGTATCGATAGTGGCGCCCCGCCACAGGTCGCAATGCGCCTTGAGCGTAGCCACTTCATCGTTCTTGAAGACAATGCCGTCGGGAGCATAAGCCACGGCGGCAATCATCGCTCCTGCGTTCAGATGCTGGGTGAACTGTACCTCCGCACGGAAAGGAATCTCCAACCCGTTGGCATCGATGTAGATTGCCTCGAAAGTATACCGTACCTGCGGGACGGAAACGGTCATGTGGTTTGCCTTGACGGTCAGGGCGTATTTGGCGGAAGCGGCGCCGATCGTGCAGCTGTCCTGTCCTGAAGTTATGACCGCGCCGTCCTTGTACCATTTGGCGGAGCCGCTCTTGACACCGGCTGTCAGTGTCGCCGCATTGCCGACGGATGAGATCTGGTCTACGGCCGCCTTGCCGCTGACAAACAGAGAAGGGGTCAATATCAGATACGGGGATGCCGCCCACGAGGGGGCATACGCGCCGGTATCCTTGTTGAACACCTGGGTCAGCGGTTGCGAGGAACCGATAAACGCCTGTAAGGAGACAGCATCATTCTGGTCAATGATGGTGACTTGTCCGCGTGCTACTTTGATTGCCATATGCTTATTGTAATGTTGTCGATATATTCACTTCGCAGTCGAAAACGGCCTTGCGCCATACGTCCCCGCCGGTTATCTCTATCTCCTTGCCGTAATGCGGTGCGGCGTTCCATATCCTGTCGCTCTCCGTATCGCGGCTCGTCCGTATCCAGCGGAAATTGCCGTCGGGAATGAGCGGTGTAATCTCTTCACCGCCCCTGTACACCCTGGCACGGAGCACCGTCGAAACGATTCCGTTGCGGAATGTCGTGCCGTTTTCAGACTCTACATAAACAGTATAGGAGGGAGATCCGTCGTAAAGTTTGAAAAAGGTATGGGTCGCACTGATTTTTTCATTACAGTATGTCGCCGTGTAGCGGAGGGTCAGCACGTCGCGTCCTTCCCAGCCATGAAACAGGGGTGTCATTTCAAATACGGCGGCATTGCACCCGGCATCTTTCCATATGCCGTCAGCGGCAAGGTATTCCCACTGCCGGCTTTCCGGCTCGAAATTGTATTCGGTCGCCACAAGCGGGATATTATCCGGTTCGCATGCGCCTGAAAGCTCGTCCGTGAAATGGAACGCCGTGCCGCCTGTCAGGGAGACGGAACGGGGCTTGAGCAGTTCCTGCGCCTCCTCATCGAGGTCTTCCCAACGGATGGTCACATCGCGCAGTTCGATGCTGTCCTTGTCCCACTTGAAACACCCCGAAGCGAAATGCCCCGTCCCGTCCGGATTGATGACGAAAGAACCGTCCCGTGAAGCGATCGAGCCGTCTTCGTTCAGCCGCAACAGAGGATTCTGTATGGTACCTCCGATACCTCCCTTGTTGAACCAGGCTCCGTAATCGTCCGTGTAGGACAAGGCTTCATCAGTCGCCTGATAGGGGGTCACGTTCTTTCCGGCCTCCAATTGGGGGGCGGACAACGACAAGGGGGCGGAAGCGGCAATGCCGAGATACATGACCGGTGAATCCGACTTGCGTATAGGGAAAGGGATACTATGGCGTATCCACCCTTTGACAGCGGTCGCCGTCCGCTCTCCGACAAGGTGTTCGTCCTGATAGAAGCGGACAGTCGCCGTCTCTTCCGTTTTTATCCAGACCGAGAAGCAATAATAGATTCCGGCATGAGCCTCCCGCCATGCGGCACTTTGCATGGTAAGGAGACTCTCTTCCGTTATCCGTATGCACCGTCCGAGTCCGGCGGGAGATGTTTCATCCAGTTCTTCCGAATGGCTGAACCGGCAGGACAGGCTGTCGGGTATGACATTCTTATGGATTTTGCCCACATAGAACGTGCTTGAAAAACCGTTCCCGTCTCCTGCGGTAAGCGTGCCGGCTATATTGACATTGCGTGTGGCATAGAGATTCTGGAAATAGGCCCCGTAACCGTCCAATATACCGAAGACCGGATCGATGATGCCGCTGACCTTTCCCACACGGACCTTGCTCGCCTCGCTGAAGGCGGATACGGACGCAAGACGGACAATGTTCAGGTCGGCGATTTCGCACCAGTCCCCCTCGGCGGTCAGGCTTGATGTCAGGTCAAGAAACAGGCTCCGGCTGTACTGTGCCGGGTAATCCACCGTGATGACCCATAATTTGTACTCCCAGTCCCGGTCGATGGAGATTACATCTTCCGCATCCGTCTTTTCACGGTTCGTATAGCCGAACCGTATCGGTACGGAGTCCGATGCTTTGGAGGACCTGGCCTTGAACGATACCAGCAGGCGTTCCGGATGCCCGACCGGTTCTTCCAATGTCAGTATCAGCCCGCAAGATGCGTTTCCTGCCGGTTCCGCGTTGCGGATAATGCGGACAACGCGTGTCGCTTCCGAATCGGCATCCGGATATTCCGTTTGCAGCATGCTGCCATAAACGGCGTACCTGGACTTGTCCGGCACTCCCGCCATGCCTCCATCCATGACGGGATAGCACAGGGAGCGTTCGGTCGCCATGCCGTCGATGACATCCATATAGGGTGAATCGCTGTCAGAAGCCGTCAGGTACAAGGCCCCGCTGCGTGCCGTATCCAGCAGGTTGGTAACCCGCACGAAGTCCAGCAGTTCACCGCCCTGCGGCTCGTCCCCGTCCAGTAATGCCCCGACGAAATAAGGGGCGTTCCTGTCCCCGACAAGCTCCGTTCCGGTTTCTGTCACGCACATCAGCGAATAGACGGTACGCTCCCGTTCGGCATATTGCCTGCGGATGATATCCCCGGCTTGCAGTCCCTGTGTCTTCTGCGAGTCGGGGGCGATACGGATCTTGTATGTCGGATAACGGAATACGGACATGGATTATGACAGTTTTTCCACGGTGTCCCCCGAACAGCTGTCGCTGATCCAGAAGGAACCGTTGGTTACCGAAGTCTTTTGGACCTCGAACTCATAGGCGCGGAACTTACGGCGGGCCACCACTTCGTCGAATGTGGCGGAGACGCCTCCTGTCGTCCGGTTCCGACGGATAGCCCATCCGCTTCCGGAAAGGCCCGAGGAAAAGAACTCCGAAGAGAGCGACCCGGTAAAGACGCTGTTTCCGTAATGCCGGATACCATCCTTCTCCGCTTGCAGGCGTAACGCCTCTGTCAAGTATAGGGTTCTGTCAGTAATCCGGGTGGGCGACGCATGGATTCCGATATGCCCGGCTGCTTCCAACGGAACGCCGACCGTAACGAAATCGGCATCGGTGCGGATATGGAACGATTCGCTGTGACGGTTCTGCGGGGCATAACAGCTCACGGACGGACGGTGTGAAAAATCCGTGCTGTGAGGGATAGCCGTCCTTGCGTCCTCTTCCTCGTAGATTACCTCGGAAGAAAGCGATACGCGCTCCCTGTCGCCTGTGAGCATGAATCCCTCTGCCGTGCCCATCCGCAAGCGCTTGTGGATAACGATACCTTCATCGGAAGTGTCTACCCGGTATGAGGAGAGCAGGTCGGCGCCGTAGTTGTGGCGGACAGTCAGCGAGCCCGGAAAACAAGCCTTTCCGTAAGGGGAAAGCATCAGACACTCGCCGTCCACGTCTGATATGCCGGAGAACAGGCGTATCTTCGGGGTATGGTCGCCGCCTAAAAGAAGGTCACCGCCGATACTCCCGAACTGTATCTTGTCCTTGTCGGTACGCAGCAGTACGGGAACATCTCCGATCCGGATGCCGAACCCGTCCAGGAACGAGAGGAATCCGCCGAGCGCGACATCCTCTTCCGAGAACGAAAGCAGACATTTCCCTTTGTCGCCCAGTTCCACGCTCTGCAGGGCTTTCAGCCCGCCGTCCATGACCGTACCCCCTCGCACTGTCAGATTCCGTCTCACCATGCCGTCCCGCATCGTCCAATCCGCCGTGTCCGTATTGGCGTTGCCACGATGGTAGACATCCTGCCCGCCCACGGCCAGCCGTGTCGGGGAGATGGATATTCCTGTATCCTCGTCCCCGATAATCCATGCCCCTTTGGAATGTACCGTCGCATCCAGAAAGTCTATATGGGAGGCATTGATTGTAGCGGTGGTCTTGTCCGCGTCGTAACGGAGCAACTGCCTGCCGCCGATGTACAGGCTGTCACCCCCGACTTTCAGGTTACCGGTAATCCTGATGCCGTACTCGACGGCAGTTACCACACCTTCCGGATCGGTAATGTCCTGCGAATAGGTTTCCAGGATACGGGTGTTTCCAATGCCGGCTTCGAAGCCGTAATTGGCACTGAGCCTGCCGGTCATGTCACCGCCCGATTTCTTCAGGTAATCCAACAGCAAACCGCCGCTTCCGGAACCGCCTTCCCCCGCAACGGCTCCGGCAATGGCGGATGCAAAACCGTAAGCGGTATTCTTCAGTCTCAGGCTGGTCTCGTCGCCTTCCTCGATGCCGTAAGGATGCTCGTCGTCCTTTTTCTGCTGGGCATTGAAAAAGTTATGGTACAGCTGTGCGTAAATGGAATAGCACAGGCTCTCCTTGTCGAGGGTTTCTATATCGGGATGCAGTTGTACGCTCATTTGGTGTAGCTGGTCTTGGAAAGAAAATTCTGGATACGTGATGTCAGCGAGATGAAGTTCGGCATATTGATCGGCGACATTGTGCCCATCAGTGTGGGGGTCATGATTTTCGAACATTCCGTCAGGAAGTCGAGCATCAGCCGGGCAAGCTCATTACCCAGAACCAGCGGCTCGGTGGCATTTTCGTCACCGAGCGTCACCTTGTTGTCGGCAACGGCAACGGTCGTGGAATTGACCTTTTGCACCACTTTGTCCGCCGTCTGTCTGACTTCAGACTTGTCCACCGTATGCGTGATGCTTTCCGCATCGATAACGCTTGCCGCTTCCTTGTCCTTGTCATTTCTGACGGTTGTTGTGACGGCAGTCGGCGTATAGCGGGTGGAGGTCTCGTTGCCGGTGGCTTCCAATTCATCGTAGTCCGGGGAGGAATCGCTTTCCGGATCCAGCTCCTCCATTTCAGTCACGCCGATGACGGTTTCCGTGCGGGCATTGAGCCGCAGGATATCCACATGGGAGAAGTTAACCACATAGGCATAGCGGGTGGCGGCATCCATGAAGATGGTCACGTCGGAAAAGAGTACGGGTACGATCAGGAAGCCGCCTTCGCTGTTGGTGGCGGCCGAGAGCAGCACGCCTTTATGGATGACAGGTTCGGCGGAGGCCGTCTCGTCCGGGTACTCGCCGACATCGATGGTACCGCCGTAGTCGGAAAACTCCTCGTCCGAGGGGTCGTCGTGTATCTTGGCGACATAACCGTGTATCATGCGGGCCGTACCGATACCGGACATGCCTCCGGGAGCCAGGTTGATTCGTTCCATACTACGGCCGAGGGCTATCTTGCGGATAGCCTCACGGATAAGCAACTGGTTGGATTTGTCTGAGGACATGAGTTTTTTTTAAGAATAGGATACTGGAAGATAATTTGATTTCAGTCGATCATAAAAAACAAGAAGCAAACATATAATAGGATGATAAATAGACGGTTGCACTGGTTTGTTCGTAAAGAAATGAGCAGATTTCGGTTTAGATTTGAGTAAAACATATAATAGAATTGAGTAAAAATCATTGCTAATTTGAACATTTTATATACCTTTGTGCCGTAATATACAGTTGATTATGTACAAGAGAAAGCAATTTAGCGAATTACTATCCAGATTATCAGAGAGAAGGGATAAGATACAAGTAATTTCAGGGCCACGACAAGTGGGAAAGTCCACCATGGTCAAGCAGGTAATGCAAGAGGTGTCCATTCCGAATATGCTGGTTTCAGCCGATTCCGTACAAAAAAATAACACGACATGGATTGGTGAAATGTGGGATACTGCACGGGCGCGTATGAGGATGGGCAAACACAATGAATATTTGCTTGTGATAGACGAAGTCCACAAGTTGGACAACTGGAGTGAGGAAGTCAAAAAACAGTGGGATGCAGATACTTTCAATGATATAAATCTAAAGATCGTCATTTTGGGCTCATCCCGTCTGCTTCTCAAGGACGGGCTTACGGAATCCCTCGCCGGTCGCTACGAACTGATCCGAATGCCGCATTGGAGCTATACGGAGATGCGGGATGCCTTCGGGATGGATTTGGACAAATTCATCTATTTCGGTGGATATCCTGGCGGAGCCAGGCTGACGGCGAGCGAAGCCCGCTGGCGCCGTTACATAAAGGACAGCATCATTGCGCCTGCCATTGAACATGACATACTGATGACTAAAGTCATATATAAGCCGGAACTGATGAAACAATTGTTTGAGCTGGGGTGTACATATTCCGGGGAAGAGATTTCGTTGACAAAGCTGCTCGGGCAGTTACAGGATGCCGGTAACGTGACGACATTGGCTAATTATCTGACAACACTGACAGAATCGCAACTGCTTTGTGGCTTACAGAAATATGCGAATGACAATGCAAGAAAATACAATTCGGTTCCCAAGTTGATGGTGTTTAACACATCCTTGTTCAGTGCATTATCCGGAATTTCCTTCAAAAAGGCATTTACCACCCCTAAAATCTGGGGACGATGGGTAGAGAGCACTATCGGGGCACATATTCTGAATATGGCAGACGAGCAGGACTTTAAGGTCTATTATTGGAGGGAACAGAACGATGAAGTCGACTTCGTGATCGAATGCAACCGGCAATGTGTCGCTATCGAGGTCAAAAGCGGCCGTCGTACAACTAACAAGGGATTGTCTGTATTCAGTACTAAATTCCGGCCTGTACATTCATTTGTGGTCGGATCCGGAGGGGTGCCGGTAGAGGAATTCCTGTCGTGGGATCTCAATGTTTTCGATTAAATAATCCGGCTGCCCATACACAGCTACCTCATCGCAGGTTATTTTCTGATTTTGTAGGGGATTGACAACTGTTGCCTGTATCCACCCACTCCGAAAGTAGTCGTTACCTCTTCCACGAGATACACGCCGTTCTTGGAAGGATTACGGTAATCGATCAGTTCCACCTGTACGGCAGGCGACAGCCCGAAATCCCCGAATATGGTCACATTGCCGGTGATTCCGTTCATATTGTAATTCCGGAAGTATTCCGTCGTCTCTTCCACAAGCCGGTCGGAATTGATTCCGACATGAGGTGACATATACGGCACGATGGTATATGTGGACAAATCCACCTTGGTCCTGGTGTTTGCTCCCGATGCCGTCGTGTTGCCCGTTACCTTGTGTGTCTTCTTTGAAATCTGCGTGGCATTGACCGTCTGAAACTCCTTGCTGCCCGGCGTCGCCGGGTCGTATTCAGGATTCATGCGTACCGTCACCTCAAAGAATTTTTCATCCGTCCCGAGAGCCTTGCCGGTCACCGCCAGAAACTTCGGATCGGTCCTGACCACTTTCAGGTTGCTCTGCGCCACATGCTCGTTGAAGCATATCCTGTACGGTCCTGTCGATTCGTCCTCCGGAAATACCGGCTGTGCCTTGCTGGACGAATAAGGACGCCCGACGGCAATGGACGGCATCGCCCCGTCATTATCGGCATCGTATTTCAAAAAGCAGTAGACCTTGTACTTCGACCATTCGGAAAGGATATCCGCCACCGTGAAGTTGTCCGTGACCTTTACCTTGCCGATATGTATCTCAAACCGTTTCGTATCCGAGTGTATTCTGAATCCGGTATCTTTCAGGATATTGTACCTGCCTTCCAGCACTTCGTTTACCGTCGTCCCTTTCGCCGGGGTCTCGAAATGAGGTGCCTGTTTCAGTTTGAGCTTGTAGGCCATGTTCTCGCACTGGATTTCCAGCGTGCTGTCTGAATTGTAGCCGGTAATGTATCCGTCGAACATATTTTTCAGCACGCCGTTGTAGCCCAGCTTGATGTTGATGCGCTGTCCGACCTTGAATGTCGTCTCGTCGACCAGCCGCTGCGTGCTGCGTTTTTCGATGATGACACCGTCCTGCATCACCTCCGTCGTTATCCTCGACACGTCCTTGCCCTCCAATGTCACGTTCCCGATAATCGTGGAGCGGCATACCGACCCTTTCGGGAATATCACTTTGGCCGTTCCAATCAGCTTCTTGTAACTCTCGTTGATTTCGAGCGACTGTACTTCCGTAATCTCCACGCCGTTCTGTATCCTCATCGGATTGGACGGGTCGGCATCCCCGATGGTGATGCGGCAGCAGAGGATATCCATTGCAGCTATACCCATAGACGTGTCAGTTTAAGCAACGAGGCGGGGTCGATGACCTCCGTACCGAATTTAACATACTTGATCCACTTGTTCGTGTGCTTGATGGCCGTGTCCACCTTTTCCTGTTCCGCCAGTTTCAGTTCCACGGCTTCCGATGGCTCCACGGCGACACAGTTGAGCGAATACGGCTGCACGTTCCGGCAATCCGTAGGCTGTAAGGTATAGCCCTGTATAATCAACCGTGAAATGTTGAACTGGCGCAATACCGTGTTGTCGCAATCGATGACACCCTTGTATTGTACCAGCCTGATAAACTTGGACACTTCCGCCTCGGGATACACGTCCGGGTATTTGGAGGTGATCTTGCCGTTGATGGTAATCTCGAGGTCACCCCCGGATATATATTCCTTGCGGGTATAGTCCCGCCCCTGTACCCGGGTCAGCAGGATATTGTTCCGGCTGCTGACCTGTACCTGCGGTCCCAGGTCCACGAATGTCACCAGTCCATACCGGCTGTTCGGCAAAACCTTGCACTCGCTGTTGTCATAATACTTCCCCTCCTCTGATATGGACAGTTCCAGAAAATCCGCCACTGTCCGGCCGACGATGGAATCGGTATGGTTTTTCTTCTGCGCCACCGCCTGCTGTTCCCTGATGAGCTGGTAGTACTGTCCGGTCTTGTTCGCAAGGCTGGACTGCGACTGTGTCTGAAGATACTTGTCCCGCACCTGCTGTTCCCAGTATTTGAGGTATCGGGGATAGGAACGTAGCAACCCGTAAGCCGTCTGCGAGGCAACCTGTATGGCTGCCCGTTTGAGCAGGTCATGGTGCCTGGAGAAGTAATGTACCTGCCCGTCCTGCAATTCGGCAAGCCCCATGCCCAACGCCAGACGCGTGGCGTTGCTGATGTATCCGCCAAGCGAACCGTGGTTGAGTATGCCTCCGCTCAACAAAGTCGAGGCCGCGATTTGTATCAGTCTTCCCATAATCCTTTCATTTTATGCGTTCCAGGAGGCATCGAAGTCATGCACGACATCGATGAGCGCCTGTGCCAGTTGTTCTTTCAGGTTCTGTATCTCTTCCGTCTGCCCCTCCTTCGACTTCATCAGGTCGATGGTCCTGACACTGAGCAGGCTCTCTATGTTCACGATGACCTGTTTCGGTGCCGCCGAGGACAACCGCCCCGTGCCGGAATAGTTGCCGCCGGCCCCTCCGTCATCCAGATGCGTGTTGGTAATCGGGTTGGCAGCAAACGGACGTGTATCGTTGGAATCCGGTTCGTTGCCGTACTGGTCGGGAGTGAAGCCCGCCACGCGGAGGATATTCTCGGCTGCCTCCGCCGAACCTCCGAAAGTCTGCCGGAGCGATGAAAAGAACTTCACGAGTGTCGTATGTGCCAGCTTGCGATGCGCGATGTTGTCTACGCGCTGCGCATCGGTGGCGTTCTGCCCCAATGCCCGCTGCTTCCACAGCCCGTTTTCGTCCTGCTCGAATCCCCAGGCCCTGAGCTGGTCAAAGTCGAACCCTCCCTTACGCATCAGCTCATGCGCATTGGCGGCACTCGATATGGCATTACGATAAGCGGTGGCGGCACGCACAATCTCCGGAACGGTCTGCGTGTTCATGTACCGGGCATAGTCGTATGTGCGGGCGGCAACCGCTTCCGACCTGTCCCCGATATCATTCACATAGACGGCCTTGCCGTCCTGCATACGCCACAAAGACTTGTCGAGATCCTTCTCCTGTTGCCCGAAACGCTCCTTTACCGTCTTGAGGAAAGCGTCCACTTCCAATACCGTACCCATCTTCCCGAACTCGGCGTACGCGGCATCGATACGTGTCTGGCTGTCGCGTTTGGCAAGGGTGACAAGCGCATCCCTTATGTCATCCTGACGGGCTTTGTCCATGTTATACACATGGTCTCGCGATACCATCCCCTCCGATGAAGCGATGGCAAATTCCCCCAAGAACCCGGCCCACCAGTTGGATGTGAAAGCTCCGATTTTATGTCCCGAAGCCTCTTCGATACTTTTGCCGGCAACAACCTCGTCCACGGCACGCTTTGTCTTGACAGCCATGTTATAGGTCTCGCTCAACGAGGAATAAAGGGCATCAATGGACGGATAACGGTACTTGCGGTTCGATTCGATCTCTTCCAGTACGGCATCCTTCGCCTCCTTTATCTTCCAGGTCTTGTAAGCCACCCATCCCAAAGCCCCGACCAATGCGGCTATACCTGCCGTGGCGGCAACCGCACCCGTACTGATGGCACTCAACGAGGCGGCAGCACCGGTCAGTCCGCTGCCGGTAGCCACCTGTGTGGCAAACAGCGACTGCAGGACTCCTTTGGCTCCGATGACACCGCCCCCGGCCATCAAGGCGCGGGTCATCGCACCCCGTCCCGCCACGCCAGCGGACTGCATGGCCGACACGATGGCCCGTTTCTGGGCAAACGAAACCTTGCCGATACCGCCTGCGCCCAACAGTCCCTGCACGGCACTGACCGATGTCGTGGCCGCAGACTGTTTGCCGATAAAACCCATGGCGATGCCGATATTCGTCAGGGCACCCGCCACTTTGAACAGCCGGGTCGCGACAACGCCTGTAAAGACAAGCGGTTCTATCCAATGGAAATTGCGGGTCACCCATGCGCCGATATTGCCGATCACGGTGAAGATGTCCAACAGGGCATTCCCGATGGACACCAGGCCACGGGTAAATTCCGGAGCCTTGAACTTTGCCAGAAAAGTGCGGAGTACAGTACGGATAGAGGGCTCCAACACCTCGTATGCCTGCATGAACCCTTCGGTCAGCTGGGAGGTCACCTGCGCCCACAATCCCTTGGTCGTATTCTGCTTTACCAATGCCAGTTCAGAAGAAATGCCTTGTGAGCCGCGATTGTACGAGGTCAGTTCGCGCAGCTTGTCGTAGTTTTTCAGGAACATCATCGCCGTGTTACCGCCAATTTTCCCGAAGATTGCCTGGACATCCGCTATCGACGCGCCCTTCTTGTTCAACTCTTCGAAAATGTCCGCTATAGGACGGAGCTTCTCGACCTGTACCCCCTCGATGTCACGCATTTCCGTGAACCGGATGCCCAGGCGGTCCAGAACTTCCTGTGCCTCCTTGGTAGGCTTGGCAAAACGTGTGGAGAGAGCACGCAGCGAGGTTCCCGCCAGCGTTCCCTTCAGGCCCATGTTTCCCAGAAGACCGATGGCGGCACTGCTCTCCGTGAAGTCCACGCCCGCCATACGCAGGTAACCGGCAGCCATCTTGTATGACTCCGCCATCTCCACGATATTCACATTCGAACGGGAAATGGTGGAGGAGATGATGTCCGCCACGCTGTCCATGCTGTCGTTATGGATATCATAACCGGCCATGATGTTCGTGGCCAGGTCAGCGATATACGACACGTCGTTGTCCCCGATAAGAGCCAGGTTCGTGATCGGGCGGATGGACTTGTTGATTGTCTCGATATTCATGCCCGCCATCGACAGGTATTTGACGGCACCGGCAATCTCCACGGCTGTGTATTTCGTGTCGATGCCGATTTTACGGACATGACGGGCCATGCTGTCAAAACGGGTCTCGAATGTCTTGAGGTCGCTGTCCGCCACACGGAGAATGGAATGTGCCGATTCCATGATGTTGGAATAGTCGATGGCCTTCGTCAGTTCCGAACGGATCAGGCTGTACCCCATATAGGCATTGAGCATCGAGGCGAACGGGAGGTTACTGAGTGACGGCGCTTTCGAATACTGGATACGGTTGATGGCGGCACGGCGTTTACTGCGGTAGAGCGTACCGGCTGCGGTATGTTCCCGCTGCATGAGCCTGACGGACTGCATCGCATTGCGCTGTTCCTGCCGTCTTGCAGCCTGCTCGGCCTTTACACGTTCCGTTTCAGCCTTACGGCGTGCCTGTTCTGCCTGCCGACGTATTTTCTCCGCTGCACGGGCGGCATTCTTGCGCTCCCGTTCCTTGTCCCGCGCTTCATCGGCACGCCGCTTTTCCGCTGCTGCCGTTTCTGCCAGAGCCGCCTTACGGCGCTGCTCTGCGGCAAAGATCTCCTCCACGTGGGCCAGTTTCTGGCGATGCAACTGCTGCCCGGCATAAAGCCGTTCCATCAGTTTCTGCCGGGCTTTTTCGGGCATTACGAATGACTGCGGGGCATATGGCACCGGAACGGAAGACGGGAATCCTCCGGAGAGCATTCCACCTTGTATGTTGAGTGGAATGACGGCAGCCCCCTTGATACGTCCCAACAGGGAAAGAATCTGCTGCAACCTGTTTTCCGCCGTTTCGGTCTTGATTTGCAGTTCCCGACCACGTTCCATGGAAACCAGAGCGGAGTTGATTTTCCCGATGGCTTTGGTAATGCGTTTCTGCGCGTCTGTCATCGTGCCAACGGACGAGGTAGCATTCTTTTCGATCTCCGCTTTGCGCATCTCGGCAGCCTTTTTCTCGTAAAGGCTTTTGGCATTGGCCTTGATTTTCTTGCTGTCCAAGACCTGCCCGGCATTGATGGTCAGGCTGATGCCTTTGGAAAGGGAGGAAATATCCGTGAGCAACCCCTTGATACGTTCCAGCTTCTCTTCGCTTTTTTTCGTATCGATGGTCAGGCGGTAATCAAAATTACGTTTCCTGCCGTTCTTGGTACGGAACACGCGGTCTATCTCGTCCATCATATTCTTGATGTTCGTGACGGCCGGGGTCAGGGACGCTTTCGCCTGTACCAGCTTGCCTACCGCCTCACCGAAGGCGATAACCTGCCTGGTGCCCTGAGAGGCATCCACGTTGATGGAGTAGTTGACCTGATAGTTCTGTTCCTGGGCCATGGTAATGGGTACTGCGTTAAAAGAATAGTCTTTCCGCAAGGGCGGAGATTATGAAACGAAGGCCGCCGCAAACCGGAGGCTTACGGCGGCAGGTCAGGGAGTCCTCTCCGGCAATGACATCGGAACGGGCATACGGCTGATGAGCATCTGCTCGTGCAGCCACAACGCCTCTTCGGAAAGCATCGCGAACTCCTCGTCGGAAATCGTGTCAAGGTTGACGCCGGGAAAGTAGTGGCGGACATAGATCATCCGCTGGCGGATGCGCTGCTCGTCGGTCACTACCCACCGGCTTATAAGTTTACCAGGACACTTTGGCGGGTGGTGATCAGCTCGGAAAGCTGTCCCATCAGGCCGAACAGGAAGAGTGACTCATCGTCCACGAGTTCCTTGTCGCCGTCCACGAAGCAGTCGCGGGCCAGCGTGCGCATGGCGATTACCTCGTCCTTTTTGGAAGCGGCCATGAATTTGCTGAACTGCGGAAAGCTCGGTTCGGACATGTAGGCCACATAAATCTCTTTCTCGCCGTTTGCGGTGTCTCCGAAAACGACCATCGGACAAATCTTGCGGAGTTTTTTCTCCTCTTTCAGTTTGAGGGCTTTTTCCTTGATCTTGGTCTCCTGTTCCAGTGAAAGCATTTTTTCGTCCATATCGAATTTGTTTTGATTCATCGAAAGAGTAGGACGAAGAACTGCGGAAAGGTTGAAGACACGGTTCTTATTCACTTGTAACCGTAATTTTTCATCGAAGTTCCCCGGCGTTGTATACGGAACTTCCTTTTACACAGAGATAGTACGGAACAATATATACTAAATTATTGAAGAGCAATACAATGCATCTATATTTGCATTATTTCCAGTAGTGATGAAAAATGAGCATCTAATATGAAGTTCGAGTATTAAATGGATAAAACAAAAAACACCCGGTAAATAAAAAATTACCGGGTGTTCTTATTCCGATTGTTGACCTTATCTGATCAGGGAAACGTCTGATAATATCCATAGGCCACCCATGCATTCTTATATTCCTTGTCATCATCTTCCGGTTTCCAGTTCCCGGAACGTATCTTTTCTATCAGTTCCGGAGAGACCTGATAGCCTTCAATGAAAAGAGAATGATGGGCATCCTATTCTTTCCGGACATCATTCTTTATGACTATGTCCATGACATTCATGGTGATGTTCATGGGATGAACAACCCACTCCCGAGTCTGTAAGTTTCCCGCTTAAATAATCAGCGGCAACTTCCAGAATATTACCCGAACAGCCTCTTATGACTTTGATATGATGGGATGTAAGTACATTCAAGGCACCTTGCCCCATATTTCCTGCCAGCATAACGCTGACTCCCATGTTTTCCAATTCTCCTGCGATATTGGATTTACATCCGCATCCTTGCGGAGAGGGAATAGTCTCGCTGCTTGAAATTTGATTGTCTTGTCCTACTGTCAGGATTGTGTAATACTCACAATGACCGAAATGGTTATCGACTACATTGTCTCTGGTCGGAATAGCAATTTTCATCATGATCTCATTTTTATTAATGTTAATATTACTTATGCTTAAGTCGTCGGAGTGGCATACCGGACATTCCATCTTGCGGATTTTAAGCGCGGGATTGATATTATTGAATAAAAAACCGCATGCTCCGCAACGGAACCATTCACTGTCTGTGTACGCTGCTCCGCCTTCTATCATTATGGTAACACCACAAACCAATGCCCTGGCAATCTTTTGCCTTGCGCTGACATATATCCGACTTAGTGTCGGACGTGATACCCCCATTGAAACAGACGCTTCCTGCTGGGTTTTCATTTCATAATCGCATAACCGTATCGCCTCATACTCTTCAAAATGCAAGAATATGGTATTCTTACAACAACCGTTCAGACCTATGGGCTTGAATCCTGCGGCAACGGGCATGTCATTAACTTTGCGGATGTTTTTTGGACGTGGTGACATTATATATATTGTTTCTGCCCGCAAAGGTAATGAACAAATGCTCAAAATAAAAAAACAACAGTCTTTCTTTTTAAGATAAAATAATAGGATAAAACGCAAAATAAATAGAATTTGGGTATTCTCACTGACGGTCAGAGAGTTTGGTTTCGATTGGCACAAAATGGTTTAAGGGCGGAAAACGGATTTAGGCGGTGCAGCAAATGATGCACTTCCAAACCATTACCCGCCCGACCAAGTGCGGGCAATCCGCATCGTGCTATCAGGAACGTACGAGGACATGATTAAAATGCAGGACGAGGGCAGACTAAATGAATGGTACGAAGACAACCTTCAGCGGCTGCACCGCACGTTCGGCAAGGAGAACACCATATCGGCAGTGTTGCACATGGACGAGCACACACCGCACATCCGTGCAACGGTTGTGCCGATAGTGACGGGAGAACGCTTGCTATCAACGGGCGACTGATTGGCGAATGCTTCGGGGAGCAGTTTGACAGACTGTTTTTGTCCATACGGAAAAGTGTCATATCGCCTCGAAGCAGAAAAAGTCTTCGATAATAAGAGTTAATTTGCTTAAACCTAACGGGAAAGGGATAGTCTAATAATTGATTAGGTTATTCCTTTTCGCTATTTTTGTCATATCATAAATGTATCGTGTCATGAAAAGATTCTTCGCCTTCATACTTTTACTTGCGACCGTCTGTGTTGTCCAAGCACAAGAAAACACCGTTCAGGGAGACACGCTTGTCTTATTGGAAAACAAAATCTGGCGGGCACAATTGCCGGACGAGAAACAATATGTCACGGAAATGGAGTTTCGCGACCATGTTTGGAGGTCTACATTCTTGTACAAGGGGAAAACAGACACGCTTGAAACCTCCTACGGGATATGCGGTGATACCATCAAAACGTATGACCGTAAACAATATAAAATACTTGAACTCACAGACAGTACGCTGGTTATCCTTTACTTGCCGGAAAGGATGACAATAGGTGTCGGGGCGGTGAAATACATCAATATCGTTAATTCGCCTGCCAAGATGCGTGAGAATGAAAATCGGCTGGACAGTATCTGGCGCAAAGAGGACATCTGGAACAAGGGCGTTGCCTCAATATCCGGAAAGCCAATCAAAGACTTGTCAACCATAGAGCCTCCCCGATGGGCGAAATGGGATTACGATTTGGAGAAATATTACACTTCCCAAATGGTTTATCCCGAAGAGCTATTGAAGAAGAACCAAGCCGGATATTCTGTAGTCATGTTCTCTATCGATACATTAGGGCTATCGCGCAGCATTAATATACTGACCACCATACATAAAAAATTCGACAAAGAAGTTATCCGACTGACAAGGGAATTGCCGCATTGCTTACCATGCAGGGATAAGGACGGCAAGCGGATGGAATGTTTCTATACGGTGTATGTACCTTTCTTACCTCAACACTACAGGGACAGGTTGAAAGCGGATAGCATTGCGGAAGAAGAATTGAAACAAAGTTTCGTAGAATGGGAAACTGTTGCTCGCTTCCAAAATGAAATTCCTGATGTCATACAAACAGGTATCTCCGCACAAGACTATATCATCCAACGGTTAGTATACAACTCAACACTATTAGGCGATAAGCAACGAGTGAGAGGAGTTTATTCGATACAGATTAATTCGTATGGAGAAGTATATACGGCAAAAGTCCTGCAAAGTTGTGGTATAGAGGATTGGGATAATCAAGTATTGGATATTATCAGAAAAATGCCTCGCTGGACGCCTGCCATCAATTTTCGTGGTAAGGGAGAATATCAAGAATTCACATTAAATATACCTATACATTTTAAGGGGAGTAGAAACTTGATTGCCCATACAACTGAAAATTTTCTTGAAGTTGGTGTTCCCGTATGTTACTTGAACGAACGAGGAGATACTATTGTTCCGTATGGCAAATACAGGTTCTGTCAAACGGACACGATACGGAATATCGGTTTCGTGTATGAGAACAGACAAAACGCACGGATTGTTTGTATCGACAATCAAGGAAAAGAATTATTCTATGCGTTCAAATATGACAACGGAGCAGATTATGTCAGAGAAGGGCTTTTCCGTATAACAGATGATAAAGGACTGATAGGGTTTGCGGATACATTAGGCAACATAGTAATCAAACCTCAATTCAAATTTGCTTTTCCATTCGAAAACGGCAAAGCCAAGGTTACATTTTCCGGAGAAAGCAAGGATGTTCCCGGTTCTAATGGTGAAAAACACTATTGGAATAGCTCTGACTGGTATTATATAGATAAGAATGGTAAAATACTTAAATAAGCGAATGTATGAAGAACTTGTTTTATTTATTCGTCCTTTTGTCCGTTTGGTCGCCGAAACTGAAAGCACAGGACATTGATTTCCCTCTTTCACTGTCGGAAATAGAAAAGTATGAAAGCCGTGTACATATCCGGCGGCTTCCCAATGTGACTGTTACGCATCCAGACGCTTACAAAATTCGTACCCAACAACCCGTTTACTCGCCCTCGACCAAACGGATTACGTTGGATGTAATCAATGTAGATGCTCCTGCTGCCGAGCCGGAGTATCACTGGATGAAACATTGGAAAGACGGGAAGTGGGAAACGTTTCCATTCATCGACAATCTTGCCTTTGCTGGTGTGGGCAGAGATTTGTCCAAAGGCGATACGTTACCCGAATACATTCATATGTCCGAGTTTAAGTATCCGTTGAAGCCGGACAAATACCAGATCCACTTCTACGTGTTCTCCAACATCTATACGTATTGCGACCTGACAGACACAAAGATTCAGCCGGTACAAGGAACGGAAATGCAAGGGGCCTTTGGTTTTCGTGTACTGGAATCGGACAATGATTCCATCCGTATTCTATTCGAGAACCATACCAACCTGTCCGTACAACCGGTGTTCTTTCCAAGCGTAGATACTGATGACCGGTATATGGTACATCCGTTAGCCCGTTCAGGATGGAGTGGTGAAGCTAATTACATGAAAAGCTGTGCCCGCTTGGAAGCGGGAGAAGCCATGCTGTTTTCCATCCCGGTATCGTGGGATGTCAATCGCATTACCAACCCTAATGAGAAGAAGCGATACAGTGCAGGGAAGTTATCTCCCGGCAAGTACAAAATAGGGTTGCAACTGGAAATATACATGGATACGGAGTTTGAAGTAAAATAATCTCGCTATGAAATCAAAAGCTATAATTTTAATCACTGCGCTCTGTACCTCTATTGTGGGTTGCACCAACAAACAGAAGCAGCAGAATACGATTATCGGTGGCGCGGATAGCCCTACGGGAATCGCCATTACCGAAGATAGTAGTAAACAGGATAGAGATACGATGACTTATGAAATTCCCCAATGCCAGCTTTGGTACACGGAGGAACTGTCCGAAGCGGACAAAGATGGAGAAATCCGTATGTGGACGGAGCGCAAGGAATATTGGGAAGACGTACAAGTGATAAATGTGTTTGTATCGAATCCGACAGACATTCCAATCAACTTCGGACGACGTTGGAATAATTATATTTGGAATGGGAAAGAATGGGCTTGTCCGGAGTTAAAAGTTTCTTATATTGCATGGGAAGATGATTTATTTGTACAACATCGAGGAATGCTGTTGTATTGTTTCCGCTTTCCCGTTGGAGAGTACTATCATTTGCCCAAAGGTAAATATCGTTTAACCAAGACATTCCATGCGAATAATAAGGAAATGACACTTACGGCAGATTTTAATATTTATGATGCTGATATTGTGCCAGTCAAGTCATTTGAAAAAAATGGAAGTGGCAGAGTGGAATCAAAGTAAATTTTATTGTGATGCGTGATGGAACAAAAATTAAATTAAAACAGTTGAAGCAAACCAGCTTCTGCTCCTACTTAGTCCTTTTGGGGTTGTTGTTTTATTTGTCTCCAATATTAATCAGCGACACGGGTTCCGCCATGTTTTTCTTATTAGGCGTGTTTCCTGCCATATGCTTCGGATGTTCGGTTATCTATGGTCTCAAACACACATCCTTTTGGTGGATTCTATCTGTGCCCGTTCTATTTATTCCGTCAGGACTCATCTTTTACCAATGGCCGTTTGAAGTAGGAATATTCTATGCGTTAGGATATACGTTGATCGCATTAATCGGGCAAATAGTGGGGATTTTATTTAGCAAACGTAACAAATAACAGTAAAGATGAAAAAGAAAACACTATTATTATCAATGTTGATGCTGGTAACACTCTCGTTACAAGCGCAAACCAATGAGCGGTACATTGAAGTGACGGGTACATCAGAAATCGAGATTGTACCTGACAAAATCCATTATCTGATTGAAATCCGTGAATACTTCGAAGAAGAATTTGACGGGAAATCGAAGCCCGAAGAATACCGTACCAAAGTACCTTTATCAGAGATAGAGCAAGGATTAAGAGAAGCTCTTGATAAGGCCGGTATTCCACAAAATGCCATTCGCACACAAGAAATCGGTGACTATTGGCGGCAACAAGGGCAAGACTTTTTAGTTTCTAAGAAATTCGACATTACCTTGACCAACTTTAATCAGATAAATGAAATCGTCAAGCGCATCGACACGAAAGGCATCCACACCATGCGCATCGGTGAATTGGAGAACAAAGACATGCTTGCCTATCACCAAAAGGGAAAGATTGAAGCATTGAAAGCCGCTCAAAGGAAAGCGACCTATTTGGTGGAGGCATTGGATAAAAGGTTAGGTGATGTCATACGCATTGTGGAAAAAGGTAGTGGTAAAGCCTCTCCGTTTGTACAAAGCAACGTCCTGTCATCCGATGCAGCCTCATTCGACAACTTCCGTACCATCAAGAAAAACTATTCCATGCTGGTACGTTTTGAAATCATTGATTAAATGTAAGGCGGACGAAAGAAAAATGCTATATTTTTCTTATCATCCGCTTTATTTGTGTGCATTTGCATCAGAATAAGAGTTGTCTGACAGAAATACACCGCACATCGCAGAAATTGCGATTGTTGCCAAGTCATTATTCACCCTTTGGAAAAGGCTCATAAGTGGCTTATTTCTAATTTATCCCTATTTTTATCGGATTTCATGTCCCCTCGTTGAAAGGGTTGGGCTAGCTCCTGCAGGTGATGTTTTTGAGGTGGTAAATTATACTGTGGAATGAACAACAGTATTTTAATGAGAACTTCTTATTGGGATGCAAATGGCCCTGGTAAAGGTTTCAGGTGGGGGCAAGCGGAAAGGAGCTACTCCTTTTCTGGTTTTATAGATGATTGTTCATTTATAAACAAAAAAGGTGTGTCCACACACACCTTTTATAATCCGGACAGTGATTGTTCAACATCTTCCGCAACATCCGCCTCTTCTGTGTTTCTTGTGATGACGGTCATAATCGCAGCAACGACCTTCATGATCACAATCCTTGCAGTTCTTGCATTCTTCATTCTTGCGGCAACCTCTGCATTCCGAGCAGTTCGTATCGCATTTACACTCGCGGCAGGTACAGTCTTCGCAACAACATTCTACCTTCACTTTTTCCTTTTCCTTTTTGTCCTCTTGTGCAAATATAGTCATGCAGCAGGCTGAAAAAACGAGGACACAGGCCAATACGATTTTCTTCATAAACAACTATATGTTTTAATATGACTAAAAAAATATATGTTTCTATATTTTTGTTTTTTCGGGAAAGCAAAAATTGCGTTTACAAAGATAGAGACATAATTCAATGATAACAAATCAGTTATAATAAATGATGTAAAAAATGAGATTCTATTGTTCCATATGTTCTTTTTCCAATGTTCTGAAACTGTTTCCAAGTGTTCAGTCCCCCCTTTCTATTACCCCATCTCTAACTTTAAGAAAATCACGGTATATAAGGTCTTTTTTCATGAAATTTCACTACCTTTGTGCCGGATTGAGGAAACTCTTTCCAAGACATATTAGAAAAGAAAGAAGCGTTATGCTTATCTCGAAGTCGGGAACGTAGGAAATTCAAGACTATTCAGAGGGAAAAGCGTAATTGGTTTCTCACGCTATAGCGTGGGTTGCTATTACCATACTCTGAATAAAGGTTATTCCTACGACCTCCGACTTAGAACGTGGCATTTGCAGTTCCACGCTTGAACCGAATATCGCAATTTAGTAATTTGAGTATCAAATAATAATGTCGGGAATTAGATTATTATGATACCATATAGTTCCCGACAATTGTAAGCGTTAGCCTATTCTTTTTTGTGCAACCTCTATCGCATCGTGTTTTAATTCGTCTTCATCCTCTACCGCATCTAATACTTTGTCTGCTAACCATAGAGTGAGAAGTTCATTTTTATCTATATTGAAATATTCTGCCAATTGTATTACTTGTGTCCGTTTAGCTCGTCTGTCTCCGCGCTCTATTTTGCTGAACATCGGAGTATCTATTTCAAGTAGTGCAGCCAATTGTCTTTGCAGTACTCCGTGCTCTGCTCTTAATTCTTTTATTCTTTCTCCTAATAACATACTTCTTCAATTTACGAATTTGACATGAGTTAATCGTATTTCATTATCCGCTATAATATGACGGAATCCGTTATAATTTCCGCTATAATTGGAATAAACCGTCAAAATCTTCTGTTATGACTATTCTTTTAAGAACCATATCCGTCCTTTTGCGTAAATAAGTTTATCCACACTTAATGCGCTAAGTATATCTCCTAAAAGTCTCAATTGCTGTTCATGCGTCTTAACTTGCGGCATTACATCTTTGATATATTCATAAATACTATCACGTTTCGCTCCATCTGTACCGGCATTCTTAAGATACTGCAAAATCATCTGTTTCATTTTCTCCTTATCAAGTCCTTTCTGCTTAGTATAACCCTGCAGTTGATTAGTGGCCTTTGCAATCCCTAAAGATATTGTATAATTGGGAGCTTCGCCCTCAATAAGTCCTCTGTTTAGTAAATTCTGCGCAACATCCTCATGAATAGCTCTGCCCTTTTGGACTGCATCTAATGATATGCAGTCCCATAAGGTCAGTGAATCGTTGGTTTTGAGTAAATTAGTATATTGTTTATTTATTTCATTGCCATAAATGCGTACCGACACTTTTCTGTTTTTAGCGTCAATTTCATAATCAGGCATTGGAAAATGGCGACGCCATTGTTCATTAAACATTTTCTTGATACCTCTACTTACTGTGTCTATCATGTTGAAATCAACCATTGCCCTACAAAGACACTCATTGCGGAAATATGCTTGAGGCTCTTCATTTGTTAAAGCATTTTCCAAAGTACCAGGAATGAAACTCCCTGCATTGGAGTAATAAAGGTAAGTCGGATTTTCTACAAAATTGATTCGCTGCTGCATCGTGTAATCTTGATGGGCAATGCAGTTATGAAGAGCTTCACGGATAGTATAGTCGTCATATTGCTTCATCGTGTCTGGGAAGAGCGTGCCTCCCGGCATTTCACGCATGGTTAGATTTTCAATCTTTGATAAGATCTCATCTACGGTTAATATAAATGGCACGGTGAAGTGTTCGTAATCCACAACATCTTGCTTTTCATCCCGTCTCGTCCAAGTCACCTGAACAACAGCTGGACGTAGCTTGAAAGCGGATTCATATTTACCAAGAAGAATAATTGCAGCACGAGTGATTCCTCCGTTCTTCATTATGCCGCACTTGCTCAAGAATGTTTCCACTGTCCATGCATTTACTTCGGCTTCAGGGATTCTGCTGTGTACTTTCTTGAACATCATACGAGCTTTAGCTATGGCAACTTCATCAAGGTCGTCAATCGTTGCATCAGATACAATTTGTGCCGACCAATCCGTTTCACTGAAAATCGGTTCATCAAGAATTGCACTCGTGCGTTCAGTAGTCATTGCTACGAGAGAATCCTCTATTCGTTGCCATGCCTTATTATGAGCAAACACGGGTCGTTTGGGTAGATGTTTGGGAATATGTATAACCCATACTTTACGATTAGTATCATCTGTGATAAACTCATCTATATATAAGTCTTCTGTTGAAAGATTTACGCATCTTTCTGCTAGACGCAATATTGCCTTTTGCTTATCATAGTTATAAGTGTCCGTTCCAACAATCTCCAATGTCTTGTCATGAACGCCTATCACTAAATCTCCTCCCTCCATGTTGGCGATAGCCGACACATAGGAAATAACATCATTCTTTTCGTCCCCACAGAACGAGTTCTTAAGATTCTTAAATTCCTTCCATTCGCAGCGAGTGTTCTCCTGTGGGTACTCGCGGAGAAGGTATTGTTGTAGTTCGAGTTCGGTCATAGAAATATAAATTAAATAGAGCCTTTTACCCTCTTGCTCAGGAGGTCCCATTAAAGAAAGATTATTAGTAATAGACCAATTGTTGACCACCAAATTAGATCTGCAAAATGCTTACCCATCTGCTTCTAAAACTCTTCCTTAAACGGGGATGGCTTTTTTGAACCAGCCCCTTTGTCTTGGGACTGTTCAATCTATATGCCACCGATGTTAATAAAATAATTTTTATTAAACATAGTTTTATACATTTTGAATTATTCTTGCATCACACGTTATCATCCCTGTTTGCTTCCGGGCTGGCATTTACCTACTCTCCCGCATTTGCAGTACCATCGGCATAAACGTTTCTCACTTCTCTGTTCGGAATGGAAAGAGGTGGGGCAACGCTATTATAAACACCAAATTTGTTCTCATTATTTATTCTCTTTAGAGTTATTCAAGTTAAATGACCTTTCCAATTCCAACTCTGGACGAGTTAGAAGAATTGGCATTTCCTTCTGTTCCTCTTCCCTTACAATAATTGAAGCATTCTTTGCTCTCGTTGCTGCCCAATTTCTAAGCGCAGCAATTTGCTCTTTCATCGTTGTTGATAGTGGAACAGTTTTTGAAATTGCATCTACCAAGTGCTTACTCTGTAATTGGGGGGTGTCAGGCGCCTCTACATAGGCTGCAAACATAGCTTCCTTAATGCATTCTTCTATTTCTGCACCATTGAAACCTTCCGTTTTTTTGCCAAGCATTTCCATCGGGTATTGAGATGGATCTTGTCCTTTCTTTTTCAAATGGATGGCAAATATGTTTTCGCGTTCTTTCTGGCTTGGGAGATCTACAAAGAATATTTCATCGAAACGACCCTTTCGCAACAATTCTGGTGGCAGGAGATTGATATTATTTGCGGTAGCTACGACAAATACAGGAGAAGTTTTCTCTTGCATCCATGTAAGAATTGTCGAGAATATTCTTGAAGTTACTCCGCCGTCAGTCACCCCGCTTGATTGCACTCCATTCAACCCTTTTTCTATCTCATCAATCCACAATACACATGGTGCAACTGCTTCTGCTGTTGCAATCGCTTTACGAATATTGTCTTCACTACTTCCGACCACCCCCTGAAAAACTTTACCTATATCAAGCCTTAGCAAAGGCATATTCCAAAACGAAGCAATTGTTTTTGCCGTCAGACTTTTTCCACAACCAGGAACACCAAGTAAAAGCAATCCTTTTGGTTCTTGTAAGTCAAAATCTCGTGCTTTCTTCTCATAAGCCTTTTTCCTCTTAAAAAGCCAATCTTTGAGTACTTCCATACCCCCTACATCTTTCAAATTCTCATTCTTGGGAAAATAATCAAGAATACCTGACTTACGAATAATCTGTTCCTTTTCCGATGATACTGTATAAGGTGCGTTTTCACCTAAATCATCCTTTACTGCTGCCAAACAAAAAGCGAGATCTGCTTCCATTGAAGTCATTCCTAATGCAGCATCAACCATTCGGTTTCTCATTTCTATAGTGAGGTTGATTTTGCATTGTCTTTCAACCACACCGAGGGTTTTCTCCATATCCCCTCTATTTGGTAAAGGAATGTTCAATACGGTTACATATTTCTCAAGTTCAATAGGCAGTTTGTAAACAGCTGATAACACAATGGCGTGAGAGTTAGTATGTCTTGCTTTCTCAGCAATTGAACGTATGTAAAATTTTACATTCTCTTCTTCAATGTAATTGTTAAAGTCCTCCAAAACAAATATATCCTTACTGGATTCTCTATCATTAAGAATATATTTAAGAGTCTCTTCTGGCTCCACAATTTCTTCTCCATCCCTATTTTTAACAAGAAATTGGGTGACACCCTCTATTAATCTAAGTCCATCAACGCAGTTCCAATTGAACAAACGCACATTCTTATTCTCTGATCTAAGAATATTGACTATCCCTTCAATCTTTTGTTTTGTTCTGTCATATTCGTAGCTCGTAAGATATAATACTGGGTAATATGCCTTAAGCATATCTTTGATTTTTGAATATATAGCTTCCATGTTATTTTTGTCCTATAGATTGCGTATTTACTCGACGTGGTTTCATTTTTGCCAAGTATTTAGTAGGGATGTTTTCTTTTTTAGTCATGACTCTCTTATTTCCCAACAATTGCTCTAGTATATCCATTGCATCATGAGCTCTCTCATTTACATCATTAGGAAGGTAGTCAGAATCTGTTACAATGGTGCCATCCTTTAAGATGATAAATTTGATTTGCGCAACAGGTTCATCCTCGTTTTTGTCTTTTGAGCGTCCGACCATAAAGAAACTATAAACTTCCTCTGTGGTTGGTGCAAAACGATCGTTGGACTTATAGGTGAATCCTTTTTTCTTAAATTCTTGCACTAATGATTTTTTTGCATATTCCGCATTAAGTGCATAGAACTGATTTTGCAATTCTTCCACCTTTTGTTCTGCATTAGGCATATAATACGTATTATATGTAACTTCATTAGTTGCGAGGTTAACTTTTAATGCATATTCTCCATATAATTTGCTTCCTTGCTTAGCATCTGTTACTAATAACTCATTCCCTTTAATGGAATATGACCACCCAAGGGCGTCGCATGTGGACTTTAAGATGTCCACATGCATCACCTTTGGGTTGCGTACAAATCTAGAAGATTCGAATCTTGACATAACTATTTTATTTTATATTTTGTTGCAATATCCAATATCTCTGTTGAATACAAGAATGTTTTGCTTCCATCCCATCTTGACACACGATTTACGTGACCATTAATGAATTCCATAAGTTCTGCATTTACATCAAATTTCTCGAATTGGAATTGAACCCCCTCAAGATCAAATATGATTCGTTTCTGAACTTCATTGTAGATAATGCTTAGATTATCGAAATCTTCGCACTTCTTGATAACCCTACGAAGAGAATTCTGGACATCCGCAAGTCCCATTTTCTTCTCTATATGGAACTTAATTGCACAAGCCAAAACATTTGCACCGGCAAGAACCTTGAACAACTTGTCAACATTCTCGAGACTGAGATTCGTTGGAGAGCACATTTTCTTAGCTGTATTCACAGATTCCATAGTTATTCGATCGCCTTGGCTACCGTCCATTGCATCAGATACCAACACCTTTATTTCTGAGATAGAGACGTTTTTAGAATCAGAAAGCACAGACAAAGACTTTGGGGTTTTAGGCTGAATAGTTGAACATGTATTTTTTTGTGTCTTACCTGGGAAAATTTTCTTATCAGGTATGACATTAAGTAATTTTTGGTTATTATCCAGCAACTCTAAAATAGATGGATCATCAATTGCGTTGGTAGAGAGTTCTTTTAATATGTTCTCTAAAGAAGACTTGTACTTCTTCTTGTCTTTCGCATTAAGGCCTCCCATATTAGACGCAGCCACCAACTCATGACCGATTTTGGTAAGTTGCTTGTAAAGATTCTCCTTTAGGAATCCCAGGATCTTTTCCTCAAGCAAATCTTCAATCGGACTAAATAGCTTATGAATTTCTGGGTTATCAATACCTAAGAAATAATCTAAACGCTCATTTTTATAGTTATTAAGAGATTCAATATCAAGATTTTCAATTTCTTTCATAATTCTTGACGCATATATCTCAGCAAACTCCAGTTGAAAATCTGCATATTTGTTTTTTGCAACTGTATGATGAGCTAACGTCATTTCTTCTCTTCGAACATGCTTCTGTTGTTCAGACACAGAGAAAGACAAGACATTAAAACTTCCTGAGAATAAAACCTTCTGATTTCCTTTAACCTCAATTACATTCTTAAGATGAAACTCTGGCAATTGTACATAGAAGAAGTTTGGATATTGATTATCTAATTGCATAATACCAGGTTCTACCTCTTCGTCCATCATTGGCTTTCCGTCATTATTTGACGCGGGTTCAGAATAAGCGATAAAAACTCTCTTGTTTTCATCCTTCAAGAAATTTTCAATCAATGGACCTCGGTCATGCATAAATGCCCCTTTTCTAATCCATGGACTAATAAGCCAAATCTCATCAGGGTCGTCCTCATTAAAAATCTTTTGAAGTTCCAGTTCAAAAGACAAAGAGTCATAAAGAGCCTTTTTATGCAATCTTTTTTTATCCGAAGATGAGTTTGTAGTGATTGATAGAGCTTGTATGTTGGAAGAATCTGCATTTTGAGCATTTTCTTCTTCAATGACAAGTTGTTTTTCTGCTTCTTTAATATCCTCAGAAATCTCAGACTTTGCAACTTCTACAGCGTCACCTTCAAGGACAACAGTTTCTTCATCAATTTCACATTCGAACTTGATACAATTCTCAAGCAGTTCAGACATTAACTCTGCATTTGAATTGATTTGCTCAGACATGGTGGTATTTAATGCATTGGTGTTTTCATCGAAAACGAATGCACGTACCTGATCTGATGAAGCTACACTTTGAACAAAACAAACATACACTTTGTAACTTGCCTCATGGCCTTCACTCCAAACTGCACTTTCCAACTGATAGCGATTCTGTGGGAAATGTACATCCTGTGCCTGATATTCTGCAAATTGTTTAATCTGGTCCAACGTGAGATCGAGATTATCACAAGGCGTGTTGATTTCAGTAATTTTGGAATTATTATCGCCTATACAATTTTTGATATTTAGCCAAGACATATGGGATTTATCTACGTAAATATCAAAGGTTTTGGAATAGGTATCAGGACGTTCTCCTTTATCAGCATATGTACGTCCAGCATCTGTAAGTGCTATACATGAATCGTCACCTTCGATGGCATTAAACCCACGAAGCGTTTCTATTGCAGTACGTAATATAGTCTGTTCGGCCTTATCATTGACAACATCCAATCCTAAGATAAGACCAATCTTATCGAAGGAGGATGTTTCATCTACAAGAAGGATGCCGACAATTCCTTTTTCTATCGATGTGATTTTAGCTGGTCTTTGAGTCTTTCCTGCATAAGTAGCTTTTACAAAGTTGATATCGTAAGGAATATATCCAAAGATTCTTTCAGAAATCTTCTTTTCTTCGAAGACAGCCTTTGCAATACGAGTTCCTATAGGCTCTAGGGTCTTCTTAGGAGCAGTATTATTATGTTTCTTGTTCATCTTACAGCATCTTTAAGTTGTTCAAAACTAAATGTTTCCATATTTGCTATGGAAGCAGCATAATTACTGTTACTTTCAAATTGTCGTTTATTGCCAACTACAATAAGAAGACGCTTAGCACGCGAGAATGCAACATTTATACGTTCTATCTCTTTAGCAAAGCCTATGTTGTTCTTTGCATTACTTCTTACTGTAGAGACAATAACAATGTTTCGCTCCATGCCTTGAAATCTGTCGACTACATCACAAATGTATTCTCCTTTGTTTATGTGTTTGTTATACCTATAGTCATATTTTTTCTTAATCTCACGGTTTTGAGCACTATAGAATGTAATGATACCTATCTCCTTGTCTTCAGGTTTCTGCTGCGCATTAACAAATTCAGAGTAGCCATCAGCTTGTTGCAGAGCCTTAAGAACCAAATCAATGGCTTTAAGTTCTCCTTCATTCTTGTAGCCAGGATTCAAATATGATTCTGGTGTGTGAACATCAATCCAAACAGCATGAGTGCTAGGCTGGATAATTGGGTTTAGCGTAATCCCATGCCATCTACTTCCCTTATTTTCTAAATCAGGTATATCCATGGAGTCTGTTATACCACATTTCAAACCACCTGTTGCAGCAAGTTCTTCTTGATAGAACTGTTTAATAGTATTCATGATTTGTTCATGCATACGATATTGTGTATCCAATGTAGCAACAATGGTCTTTCTAACTTTTGCTGCTGCTTCAAAAAGGCGTTTAAACTGAGATTCAGCCTTTTGTAGCTTTTCTGCAATATCTTTTTTGCCAATCTTTTCAAGAGCACTATCTATGGTGTTCTCATCCATCATCGGAGGTAACTGCTTATGATCTCCAATGACAATGATTTTCTTACCTAAAACAAGAGGTACTGCCATTTCTAATGGCGTTGCTTTACTTGCTTCATCCATTATTACAACATCAAAGAACATATCAGTTCGCTCGTTACCGCCAAACATGTCAGAATATGATTCCATAAAATCACGCGAACCGCATATGCTACATGTTGCAGCAATAAGATTTACATTGCTCTTATATAACCGACTAAATTCAGTTCGTGAATGCTTGTCTTTGATTTCAAGCTCTTCCTTCCAAGAGCTTATCGCTGACAAATATTTAGGATCATTAGAAATCTTGGATACAATTCTATCCATCCAAATCTTTGCAGCATTATCATTACATTTTGTTGCGTCTTGGCTCCACGTGTCAATAATTGATGTTGAAAAACGTAAAGCTTCAGGTGCAAGATTCTTGATTTTTCGCTCATCAAGACGGCCTAAGATACGAACAGGCCTAATGCCTGCTTGAGATTGCAAACGTTCAAGAGCATTATCAACAGCAGTGTTTGTCTGTGATGTAAGAAGAATTCGACAATCTGGATTTTTACGAATTTCCTGCCAAATGATTTCTGCAATAACTGTTGTTTTACCAGTACCTGGAGGGCCTTGGATGAGTGCAAGATCTTTTGCAAGAACAGATTTCGTAACAGCCTCAAGTTGTCTATCATTCAGATTTCCAATTTTATGAGAACGAATGTCCTCCATAGCTACATTAAGATCTACAATCGTTTCTCCTGCATATTTTGGATCAAAAATGAAATTTGGCAAGTTTGGATTAATAGGTCTGTGATTGTATTTGCTCTCTGGCTTTAAAATACGATTCATAGCCTTGCTTTGACGCATCAATTCCATAGTTTCACCCATAGCAGGAAATTGAATATAATCACCAGCTATAATCTTCAACTCTTTGGAAGACAATAACTCCAGAATATCTTCACTAGGCTCAATGATTGCATAGTCTCTAGTTCTTCGCACACAGTTTCCAATAGCAAGACTGTTTTTCTGGAGATATTGACGACGGCGGCGGCGAATAATACTTTCCTTTGAATATGGACTATGAGCCAGTTCTTCTTCATCCACTTCGCTCAATTTATCGTAACGAGAACCATTTATGTAATTTACATTCTCATTGCTGAAATCCGATTGTAGTTTGCGATCTAATTCCTGTAATAAAGAAAGATCTTCAGAAAGCGACCACTGGGTTATACCCTTATTATTACCGTCATACAGAATCTTTATTCCATGGATAGACGCAAGGGCTTCCTCGATAATTGTTTCAATGCTGTCTCTTTCGTCTATATCCTCGAAATTAAATGCAAATTTCAGTTCCTTAGCGTCCTTACTCAATTTGTTTGTGGTAAAATTACTACGCTTATCAGCTAATGCAACGTTGACCTTCTCGAACACACTTCTTCGGTACTCCTCATTCTCGCAAAGGAACTCGATTTTTGCAGTAGGTTGATATTCTGGAGCCTCTGCACAAATTGATTCATCAAGTTGTGCAAATATGTCTTCCTTTAGAGTTGAATAATCTTCCTGTGATTTTGGAGAGAATATTACACAAGACCGAGGTACATCAATTGAAAGAGAGGTCTTTCCGTAATTATTGAGTTTTAGCTCAGCAAGTACTGACTTTTCAATTTGTGGAGCAAATGCATAGTGATAAGTGCTGCTAATATATTGATTTGAGTAGTTCTTTCTCACTAAATTAAACAAACGACCAAGTTTGCCTAATTCTGAAGGATTATTGACAATCCATGTGTAGGCATTATTTTTAATGTTTGAACCTTCAATTTCAATATTCGTATCAATCTGTTTTGGAGAAACAGAAATCATACAACTTGCAAAACGCAGTTTTTTGAATATTGAAAGTTCTGTATCTAAAGGGCGCTTAGAAGTAACAACAAAATGTTTGCCATATAGAGTAACTTGCGCATCTTCAGGAAGATCATCTGAGAAACTATTTCTGCCGACAGAATCAGGAGAAGGAGTTAAAGGCATGACAAGCTTGGTTGTACATACAACTTCTGCAACTCCCTTGTAGTGAGTATCAACAATTTTCTGGAGGTAAACAATATCCTTGTCAGAAGTAAGAAGGAATTCTCCAGATTCATCTTTCTGTAGGTTAACGCCGAATTCAGTCAGTTCTGCATCAATAGAAGAAGTGATACCAGCAAGCTCTTCGGAATCGGAAATTATGATAATTTTACCACTAACGGTATTTGTTGGCTCTGAATCTGCCTGGTAACAATAGTCTCTACCAATGGCTTTTATACTCTCAATAGTATCTTCTGGGATTGATTGGTAACTATCAAAAGTAATTAGACATTCCCCATCGTCGATAGAAACGTTTGCCTCTGCTTCACACTTTCCTTTAAGTTCTTCAGTAATGGCATTGCTAAGATTCTGAACATAACTATCCATGTCAAAATCCAATTTAAGTAAACCTCCTTTTTGTTTGCTGACATGTTGGATTTTGATCAAGTCTCTCTTGTTTTCCAATAAAGCGTTAAGACCATCAAGATATGCCTGCCACATTTCCTTATCCTCTTCTATTTGAATCTCAATAGGGGGTATCGGAAGCGAGAAACAATCCTTCATGAATTGGGTGATTTCTTGAACATGACCAACCCAATAAGGACCAACTCCGTTTATCAATTTGAATGAATCCTCATATAAATCAACAAAACGGACTTCGCATTTTCTGACTATAAATTGGTCTTTTTCCTCAGGCAAGACCATATTCTTGAGTGTGAAATGAGGAGCCCGTAAGGTGTATTCATCCCTTGCTAATTGTGCAGTCATGCAAAAAGGAAGTTCATCGAACTTTATTGCGAGTTCTTCATACACCTTATTTCGTCCCTTTTGACGACGGTGAATAAGGTAGCATGTGTGGGTACCCGATAATTGTGCAACTGTATCTTCAAATGATACCGTTGCATCTTTGTCATGAAATTTGGCATCGTCACTGGTATATCTTACGAACAAAGGAAGAACTTCACTATCTTCAACGTTGCTATAGATATTGGATTCCGGCTGCCTGATGTCTAATTCTGCCATAACGAATTAATATTTTATAAACCCCAAAATGATAATTACTATTATTTTAAATATACAATACTAATATTTCTGTCATACATATCGAGCTGTGCTCGAGAAATGGCTCCATTTTCAATTAAAAGAGAGACGCCATAGTCTGCAAAGGAGGCTCCCATCATGTCAAAACCATAGCCTCGTAATTGTACAATATTGCCAGCCACATTTATTATATGCATACGTTTTGGAGCCATTTGCACATTATTTTGCCACAACGGATGTATTCCATCAAGATTATACATTGTAACTGTATAACCTTCATCCCCTTGAATGTTTTTTTCAATTACGAGTCGACGATTACATCCGTAGTTATGTCCAGATACATTTTGTCCATTTTGGAAACGTATATGATCAGAAGAGTCAAATACAACTTGTCCATTTGAAGGGTAATTATTTCCTTCTAAAAGGTATCTTACAAAAGAATTACTCATTGTTGGAACGATTTTTGAATTGTCAAATTTTGGACATAAAGATAAGAAAAAAATCTCATACGATTGTTAGAATAACGAAAAATTACATCTATTCTACTCCATAAAAGGTTTTTAGGCTTATTTTTTCCGATAACTTTGCTTGTTTTTCTGTTCACCCCACGGAAGGTCAGACGATGAGCCACCAGATCCAGTGCCAACATGAACTTCCGCCGGTCCTCCAGCGGCAAGGGTGAAAACGGCACCCAGCAATTCCGCCTGTTTTCCATTTACCTGTTCCTGCGGATCAAATACAGCGTTGACAAACTCCTCGTTCGTGATCTGGCCGTTGAAATGTCTTTGGGCCACATCATAGTCTATCTGGAATTTGATATTCTCAAAAAGTTCATCACCGACCCGTGTCCAGATGTGAAGCGACGGATTCCGATAGTTTGAGACATTGATACGTACAAGCTCGGCACCGGACGAGAGGCTGTAACGTTGGGAATTGGCCTTGCGGTCAAGCAAACTTATCTGCTTTCGCTGCCTGTCTATGAGTGCATCCTTCTCCTTGAACTGCCGTTCTGCTGCTTCCGCCTGATGAATGGCTTTGTCTATTTCTTTTTGATAGCCGTTTCGCAGTTTTCCGATTTCTGATTTATGTTGTTCCTGCAACCGTACCTTTTCTGCCTGAAGTTCCTCAATCTGTTTATTGAGTTCGGCAATCAGCCTGTCCTTGTCTGCCAGTTCCTTCTTTGTCTTGGCAAGGTCTCCCTTGCCGAACCACGCGAGGATGGTGTTCCTTCCTTCTTGCGCCTTCTCCACATCGGCCTGTAACTTGGCTATATCCTCTTCATACTGGATTACCTGCTGCCTGTAATATTCCGAGTTTGTCTGATGCTTGGCGGTAGAGCCGACAATTCCACGCTGCAACCCGAACGGTTTCATGGCCTTGGCATAGCTGTTCTGGTATTCATGCAATTTGGTACGGCGCATCACATCGTCCGCCGACAGGCGGGGTCCGGACTTCGTTTCATATTTCTTTTCGCCCTCCCGCTTCCTGCGGATACGCTCACCGGTTACTATGGGCACGACTGTGGCGTGCAGGTGCGGGGTCTTCTCGTCCATGTGCAGCACGCACGATACAAGGTTCTCGTTTCCGAAAGTTTCCCTTAGCCATTTAAGATTGGCATCGATCCAACTGTCCAGTTTGCCATCATTGGCAATTTTCATCATCTGCTCATGCGTTCCAGTCAGCATTACGCGTATTGCCTTTGTCTGGTTCTTGCTGACTTTGCGGCGTAGCCCGGCGGTCTCGATGCGGTGCTGTATCGCCTCGGTGCGATTGGACACGCCATCGGGAAATCTGACCAACTCACGGTTGAGATGTGTCCGGTCCGCATCAGCATTAACCGGCACATAAATCTTTCCCTTGGCATCCTTTCTTTCTATATGACATGACATTCCACTGTCATTGCCGCTGCCACGCTGCAGGTGGCAGACAGCGTATTGTGTATTACTCATATCTGTTCGTTATTTTATTGTTATTCTTGTTGTAAAATCCCGTCAGACAGCCGGAGGCACACCCGGGAGCCTGAGGAGTTCCCCGGCTTATGGGCTTTTTGACTGCCGGACGCGAAGCGGAGACGGTGAAAATGCCCTAATAAGCTACGGGATTTTACAACCCCTTTTTCACGGGACAGCGAGCTGTCCATTGCGCCTCCTTCATTCAATCTTTCCTACATCCACCAGTTCGAGTCCGAAAATGTCGATGAAGGTCTGCAACGCTGGATTGCGTTCTATCATCCTCGCGAGAACCATCTGTGGCGTGTCCTCCATCAGCAGGAAGTCGGCAATGTCCAGTCCCTGACTACGTTGTTCATCGGTCGCCATCTTCTCCAGCAGGTCGGAACAGGTGACACGCCTGCAGACAGCCTCCAGCATCGGCAGCCGTTGCCGCCATTCGTCGGTTGCCTTGAGATCGGGGAAAAGAATCACTTCGCGTTCTTTCAACACCTGCATGGCCTCACTGTTGAAACAGCCGTGCATTCCCCCGGTGGCAAGCCATACAAAATCAGGGATGAACAGGGCGGCAACCAGTGCCGTCTTCTCGCTTTCGACAATGGCTACAGGCTTGGCTGACATGGCAGCGGAAGTGTCCGAAAGCAGATGCTCACCGAACAGGCACTGCTTCAGGTGAAAATCCGGCACTTTTCTTACAGAATGGACCCAGTTGACTTGATTGAAAGGCTCTTTAATCCGGTGCCCGGTTACGGCATCGTAGCCCATAATCTTGCCTGCACGCACGTTACCCTTGACATCTATCTGCCATAACACGGTCGAACCGTTCCACATCCTTGACGTGCCGACTTTGTAAACATGGAACAACCTGCCGGCTTCCTCCTTTCCCGCCACTTTGGAGAAGTATCGGTACAAAGGGTTGATGTCGTACCCGCGCATGGATTGCTCCACCCAATCATAGGGAAGACAAGAAATCTCCGGTTCTTGTTCTGTTGGCGGTTGTTTGGCTGCATACCTTACTGCCGTAAATGCACTGCCATTCATTTTGTGGTCAGCAGATATTTCCCTTGCTGACGGATTGTCCCGGAAGTATTCTTTCGGGGAATAGTGATAGCCACAACTGTTGATGTGGTCGCATTTACCCACGTATCCTGGGAAAGAAATCTCTCCCGCCTCGTCGATATAACGGGTAAAGCAGGACTTCCTTCCGCATCCCGGACAGACGGTCTTGCTGCCCGGTTTGTATTTTTGAAGATGGAATCTATATTCGTTCATAATGTTGTCAATTACGTGTTTCTGCAAATGAAAACCGTCATTTGCAGTTTGCAGTTCTTGCAGTCTTGCAGGAATTTCCCCTTTTCAGTCCTCGAAACTGCAAAACTGCAAAGACTGCAGGCTGCAACAAGGGATCATCCGTTGCAGTTTCGTGGGGATGATTTATCATCGCTTTCATTGGATTTTTCAGATTTATCATACATGATTTTCTCGTAATGTCCGGCTTTTGATTTCCGGAGAAGCCTGCTGCGGCATAACTCCTTCAGGTAATTCATGACAGTCCGCTCGCTGACGCACTGCCGTTCCTTTCCAACAGTTATTGCTGTTTTTGTATCAAAGGTATCAGGCAACATAGACAGCAGCACCTTGGGAGGGTCTTCACAGGCGTCATTCGCCACGAAAGAACGGATACGCGTGTATGACTCTTCAAAATAGTCATTCAGCCGTATGGCGGCTTTCACCGATGATACATCTATAAACTGCAGGTGACTTTCACCGGACGCGTGGCGCAAAACCTGAATTATCAATGCCAGACGGGCTACATGGGCCGGATGTTTCATTTCCCGGCTGTCCACCTCGGCATCATCCTCTATCTGGTTGATACGCTCCACCTTCCTGTTCCACCAGGAGAAGAAGTATTCCCTGGCCTCCCTGTCCATAGACAGCACGTGGGGTGTTTTTTCTTCCGCTTCGGTGTCATAGTCCAATGCAAGGACCTTGTTTAATATGTTCTCCCAACGGACTGCAGCCAAGGATGTCCTTTCCCCATCGTCATCCCGGTTTCTCCAGGATGACAGTTTGGGGGATTTGGGCATCACGAACAGGATACGGTCAAGCAGCCCGTTTTCCTCGAAACCTTTTTTCAGAAGCTCGTGTACACGCTTGGTTTGCGTGGTTCCGATGATGTTTATGCATGGATGCTCGATGTGTACAGGAACAGGGGAGTTTACCCTGGTAACATCCAAAGCCCCGCCACTCCATGCGGTCAGGAGTTGTTCTATGAGCTGCCCGTTCGTGTAACGGTTGGCGGAATTGAACATGCCCATAATCTCGTCTACCAGAATGACCACGCTTCTCGGGTTATTGTGGTGGGTCAGTAAAAGCGACTCGGGAGTGAAATCAGAGACTACAGTGCGTTTCAGGACAGGTTTCTTCCCGTTTTCTCCCGCGGCTTTCCATTCCTCCATTTCTGCCTCGTACACCTTGAAAAGGGCATAGTCACGTTTCCGGATCGGGCGATATGCGGCCTCCAGCGGTGGGGTCTTGCCCAGTCCTGGCCTGCCTACCAGAATGACGTACAACGCTCCGCTGCTCTGCCAATCTCCTTTGATGCGGATACGGTATGCGCCTCCCAAGGCCGCGGATACAGCCGACAACATGGCCGTCGCGATAAACTCGATCTTGTAGTTCTCGTATGTGGCCATATCGAGTATGACAGACTGCACGGCCTGGGGCAGGACCTCCAGCGGGAATCCCGTTCTTTCAATATCCTCCGCCTCCATGCGGATTCTGTTACACAGTTCAAGCCTGCCGGTTGCCATATCACACATTTTTTCTCTTGCAATAGGATGTTACACTCTCGGACTTGTTGCCTGTCTGTACCCGGCGTACATCAGATTTGGCATACATGTTCTTGTTACCGACCTTGACCGGTACGAGATAGCCTCGTTTCGCCCACAGGTTGAGCGTGCCCTCACACACGTTCAGCAACTCACGGACCTGTTTTGTATTGAGATAAGTCTCCTCCGCTTCACGCAGTATCGCGGCTCTCTGTTCTTCCTGTTGCGCCATGATGGTACGCTGCACGATGGATTCAGCGAACATTTTAAGGTCAGTGGGAGTGACTTCCAGTTTCACGTTCGCTCCCTGCTCGACCAGACTCTCTATGGTAATCATAAATATCAATTTTGAAGTTTGTGATGACCATCTTCAAAAGTTCCCTGGTGCCCCGCTTCCGATGGCTTATAAAAGAGAAGCACCGCCAACCCTCGGGAAAGGATTGACGGTGCAAAACTATATATGAATTGAAAGTAATTGATATATAGTGATTTGTCTTAAATTGTCATGACAATATAAGTCCGTGTGACAACGTGAAAAGGTTATAATTAGCCTTATTTCTCTGCAATGGCCATCGTGCCTGTACCTGGGATATTACTGATAGCCTGTGCCAATTTCTGGAACAATTCCCGGTTCTCGTCACTCTCTATCAGGGGTGCCATCTGGTCTTTGCCGTCCTTGATCACATGTTTTGCCGTTCTCAGGAACCCGACCGACTGCCGTATGGCGCTCTCGCTTTTCAATGACGGCAAATCCGTGAACTGCAATGTCAGCCCCATGCTGTACTCCTTGGCTGTATGCATACCGGCAACCAGACCGAGCTCCTTCAATACATAGAACGGTAATGCCTGATGAATGGCACTTGTATTGACGGAAATAAAGTCGCGGATATGATGTAATACAACTTCCTTGTTCTCGTGATCAAGATAATCGGCGAGTGGCCGTTCCTGGATTTTTTTCTTTCCGGCCACGCGTTGTACAACAGGCCCCCTGACGCTGTCTTCGGTCCGGGTTGTAATCGTATCCCTGCTTTCTTCATCGGTTTCCATGTCAGCCGTGATGGTCTGCAAGGCCCATTCGCCGACATGGCCTTTTTCAATGGCGTTGTTCATGGCAAAATACCTGTCCCAGTCTGCCCGAGTTCGGAAACCGTTCCTGATGGATACGTTTATTATCTGCTTGACGACAAGGGAACAGCCCAGCCTGTCTGCATTGTCAGCTTTCGGGTTCTTCATCTGTTTCTCTATCATGGAGACCATCGCCTCGAAGCTCTTTCCGTAATACAGCCAGCTCAACACGAGCGGTGCCGAAAGGGTGACACCCGGCTTGGAAGATTTACCACTGAAAAAGGACTTTATCCTGCCCCAGAATGTGACCGGCGGAACGTTGTCGGGCAGAGGATTGTTTTCCTCCCTCTGTTTCCTGTACAGCTCCACGATCTGCCCGGGTACCGCGTTCTCCGCGAACTGCATGTTTATATTTGCAAGGCCATCCGTGCTGTCATCGTTCCAGGACAATTCCCATTCCCGCCTGATGCCGGGGAGTTGCCTGAATATGGCTTTGCAGATGGCAAGATACTGCCTCTCGTCACCGTTTGTCATCAGGCGCGAGAAGCGGTTGTATTCTTCACGGTGCGTGTTCTTCCACTGGAGAATATCCTCCTTGAATTGTTCGTATGTCAACTTCTGCTCGTCCATATTCATATTACATTATCGGTGGATATAAAAGGATAGGTGGAAAAAAGGAACGGTCAATCCAGAAGGCTTACCAGCTCCTTCTTCATTTCATCGTCTATCTTGCGGTACCGGGCAAAGGCACGGCTACCTTCAGAGTGCCCGGACATGGAGGCAATCAGGTTCGGGTCCTTGACCTGCTTGTACAGGTTTCCGATGAAGGTCTTCCTCGCCGTGTGGGTGGTGGCCACCTCGTACAATGGTCTTGCCACATCTTCGCGCGTCTTCGGGTCGAGCACCCTGACCATGCGGTCGATTCCCACGTATTTGAGAATCTCCTTTATTTTCTTGTTGTAGCCGAAATGCGAGAATCTCGGGAGCAGAGCTTCTTCCAGGTCCTTGTACCTTCCCAGTATATCCAAAGCCTTTTGGTTAAGCGGGACCCGTACCGTGCCCGCGTGCTCCAGCTTGGTCTTTTGGGGGATGTACTCGACGCAACCGTCCACGATATTCGCCTTGGTCAGCCGGTTCAGGTCACTGACACGGCAGCCGATCAGGCACTGGAACATGAAGATGTCACGATAGACCGGATAGCTGGCGCCCATGCCGCTTAAGTCGGCATAATATACCTTGTCACGTTCTTCAAGTGTCAGGTAGAACGGGTCTCCGTACATGGGCTGCGCGATCTGGTACTGGTCGAAAGGATTATTTCGTGTAAGGCCACGCTTGATGCACCATTTGATGACGGTGCGTATGCGGTACAGGCTTCCCGACATGCTGTTCTCGGAACGTACCTGCTCGACATTACGGCGGACCTCGTTTTGGTAAAACACGGGATACATGTCAACATACTTGTGCTCCTCCTGCAGCCAGAATTTGAAATCCCTTATGTCATCTGCCGTGATGGAGTCAATGCAAAGATGGAAGCCCCTCTGGTGCATGACCTCATGGCGGAAACGCTCGTAACGGAGTACCTTGTTGAGATTGTCAAGATGATGTTTTCGGCTCTCGAACGAGAGTGGGGTCTCGTCAACATATTTTTGTATCTGGTATGACAACAGGTATTCGTCAGCCTTGTTGCCGCCCCTTGCATTGATGTTGGGGTGATGGTATTCTTCTATCAGTCCCTTGAGCCAGTTCCCGTCAACTCCACGGCTGTATTCCCTGGTAATCAGGTGAGTAATTTGCTGGATATCCCTGTCGAGAGCGTTCTTCTTCTCTTCCGAGACAAGAGCCACACGTGGTTTGTAGCCTTGCCTCTCCGGACTCCAATGGTTCGGGTTGATGGACAGCTCGCTCGCGGCCTTTATGTCCACACCACCGATATCCCGGACACGGAAATAGACCCGAGCAAGATCCGTCACGTTGTTTTTCGCCGATGTCTTTCTGATAAATGCTGTTACTTTCATGTATATATCCTCCTCAGTTTATCATTTCAACAAGTTTTCGTTTCATGTCATCATCTATCGTCCGGTAACGCCGGAAGGCCCTGCTGCCTTCCACGTGGCCTGACATGGAGGCTATCAGGTTGGGGTCCGGAACCTGCCGGTACAGGTTACCTACAAAGGTCTTGCGTGCCGTGTGGCTGCTGGCCACCTCGTACAAGGGCTTCTGCACGGTGTTGTAGCCGTGCGTGTCAAGAATGGTGACCATGCGGTCAATGCCACAATGTTTCAGCAGTTCCCGTATACCCAGATTGTAAGTATTGATGGGCTTGAACGGAAGCAGCTTGCCGGTATTCCCGCTATAGCGTTCCAGTATTCTGACCGCCTTTTCATGCAATGGGACCCTGACGGTTTTCGCCTGACACTTCTTGGTCTTTTGAGGCATATACTCCAAAAAACCGTCCTTGATGTTCTCCTTGGTCATCCTGTAGAGATCACCGACACGGCAACCGACATAGCAGTGGAACACGAAAATGTCCCGGATGACAGCCAGTTTCGGGCAGTCGCTCAAGTCTGCGTCGTACAGGACATTCCTCTCTTCCGATGTGAGGTAGAACGGGTCGCCGTAGGTCGGCTCCTTGCAGCCATAAACAGCATAGACTTCGTTGTCGGAATACTTCATTCTCTTGCACCAGTGCAGGAACGTGCAGAAAAGGTTCATGGTATTGATGACGGTCGTGTTGGATAGAGGCTTGGGCTTGTGGTTGATGAGCATACGGGGAGTATAAAAGTCAGGATACTCCTGGCGGAGCAGGTACTCGTTGGCGACGTACTCCCTGAAGTCGTTCATCTGCCCCAGGGTGACAGTTTCAACGAAGAGCGTGAAGTCAGTATCGCCCAATAATTCACGCCGGTACTCGTGATACCTGGTCATCGTTCGCTCGAAGCGGACAATGTGCTCCTTGGTTCTTTCCGCGCCGTCATATTTTTCCAGGTACTCGTGGATGCGGTGGAGCAGGTTCGGGTGATCACGCTCGAAAGCCCGCGCTGGATGCAGGACATCCTCGATGACCTGTTTCATCCACTTGCCGTCAGCCTTCTCCGAGAAGGTCTTTTCCGCTCTCTCGATGATGGCGGCGATCTGTTCGGGCACCCGCTTCTGTTCAATGGCCGTCACTGCAGTAGTTCGCCTGTAACATAAGGTATCGGCATCCCAATACTTGTCATGGACCGCAATGGGGGAAACCACTTTGATGTCCACGTTCTTCTCCCGTACCCGGAAGCAGATGTTTGAAGTGGTCGCAGAACATTTTTTCAGATAGACGGAAATTTTCATTTGCTATACCTTTTTGATTACATGACAAAGGTAAATAAATTCCCAAATATGTTCCCATATATCCCGAGGAAACTTGCAACGAATTAAGACAAATTAAAAAGTCATTCCCGAATCTGATACCACATAAAGTATTGAATATTAGATGTTATATTTGCACTTGTTTAGCTATTTTTTTCATTTTCGTCTTTATTCGACTTCTCGAATATCAGATATTGCAGTTCCACGCTTCGTGGTTTAATCAAGCAGACTCTACGGGACTGCAAGAGTCTTAATTTATGATGAACAGATATAGCCAGCAAAGTATTTGTATGCTGAAGAATATGTTCGTTAGCAGAAACATTATTAAATGGGTCTTGTTTCTAATCCTTAATTTTTCCCTATGTACGCAATCTTTTGCAGATCATTATCGAGTGACCGCTCCCAACGGTCTTAATGTACGGGCTTCAGCCAATAAAAACGGAAAACTATTAGGGCAATTGTCTAAGGATAACGTGATTGATGTTGTATCTATAGAAAACGGATGGGCTAATATCAATTATAATGGCTGGCAGGGTTATGTCAGCGCATCGTATCTGGAAGCCGTAACAGAAACAGACGAAGCGGGTACTTCCACCAAAGAAGAGTCATGGGACTTAACCTCTTGGTTGTTTGATTCCGAAGGAGAATCGGCTTGGTTCACAGCGATAAAGTGGATACTGTTTTTAGGCATAGCCATCTACATTATCAAGATTGTGTTACAATTCTTCGCATTGATGCTGGTTGTAGGTTTGATTGTTGGAGCGATTGGATTGGCGGTAGGTTTTATTCTTGATTGGCTGGGTTGGATAGACTCTGGTACCATGTGGGATATGGCCCAATGGGGATTCAGTATAGGCAACGGGATAGGTCTTATTATGGGTATTCTCGGTTTTAAAGACTTGCATAAGGGAGCGACGGAGCCTTGGAGCGGTTCATCATCAAGCAGTTCAAGCGGTTTGAAAACAGCAAGTTTTACTGATTCTGGAACATTATATCATCTTACACAAGATTCTCCCTATAGCGAGTGTGATTACACCGACCAATTTGGCGGCAAATGGGGACGCGACAGTTCCGGATTTTATCGCAAATAAATGAATAATGTAACATATTGATAATTAAACAATAAAACTGTATGAAAAAACAAATTATTTTGAGCAGTTTACTATCCGCACTGCTGATTGGCAATTGTTTGGATACACAGGCTGCAAATGAGGCAAGAACTATCAATGATTTGCCTTCGATGGCAGAAGTTTCCCAGAACAAGAGAGAGGTGGCTCCGGAATTTCCCGGTGGTATCACCGCATTGGTACAATTTTTATCAAAGAATCTAAAGTATCCGACAGTTTGCAAGGAACAGAAAATACAAGGCAAAGTGCTGATGAAATTTACAGTCAAGAGCGATGGCTCTATCTCAAATATCCGTGTTACCAAGTCTGTAGATCCTTATCTGGATAAGGAAGCTGTCCGCGTAGTGAAGTCCATGCCTCGTTGGATTCCCGGTACACAGGATGGCAAACCGGTAAGTGTGGAATACACTCTGCCTATCACGTTTAAACTCTGATGAATCTAAAAACTATAAAACGATATACGTATGAAGCGATTATCTATTTTACTATGCCTGATTGTCTTAGGGGTATTCTTCATGAGTCATGCGACTTTTGCGCAAACAAGTTTTTCCATTCCTCCCAAGAGTTATCCGGTAAATGTGCCGTTCAAATGCGATGCCGGAGTGGATCGTTATTGGCATGTTACCAGCGTTACTTGTACGGGACGCGCCAATGGCGGCTATAAATTTCAGATAAAGGGAGTGGCACAGAAGACAAGCTGCAGTTTGCCCATAGACCTGTTCTACCTGATGCCGGGTAATCGGATAAAAACAGCGGGTACTTATTATTTCCCACGTATCGAGGAGGGAAAAACATTCAGTTTCGAAGTGGTATCGGCATTCTCCGGGTACGCTCCTTCTAAGTTCAACGGTTTTCTTATCTCCAGTGAAGTGTTGCAGAGAACATTACAACAGGAACTGGAAGAGCAAAAAGAAACAGACAAAGATACTCCCGAAAGAAGATTTGGTATGCCAACCACTCCGAAGGAAGATAGACGAGAACCGGCACAATCCAAGGTAAGCCCCAATAAGGTGTACAAAGGCAGCGAGGTGGATAAGGAGCCGGAATACCCCGGTGGAAACCAAGCATTGCTGGCGGATATTGCCCGAAGCATACGTTATCCCATGATCTGCAAACAGCAGAAGATTCAGGGCGACGTGCTTGTTTCCTTTATAGTGGAGAAAGACGGTTCGGTATCTGATGTTACGGCTGTGAAAAAGGTTCATGCCAATCTCAATACCGAAGCCATAAGAGTGGTCAAGTCCTTGAAGGAATGGACACCCGGAATCAAAGACGGACAGCCTGTACGGGTACAGTCTGCCGTATATGTCACTTTTAGTCTTTAATTTTAACCATATAAAGCAACAGCATAATGAAAAAATTGATATGCCTAAGTTTGATAAGCCTTGTTTGTGGCTTCTTGAGTGTACACGCGTCTATACAAGCAGATGACACAAAACCCTTTGTGGGCAAATGGGAATATTGGGAAGGCAACAGCCAGATTCAGTTGGAAATAGACCTGTACAACACACCGACAGATGGCAGTTACGGTGCTTACAATGTGTTTGAAGGAGGCTATGGGCTTGCCTATAGTATTGTAGACGTCTATCACATTGATAATACAGAGGCTTCGGTTGCCGTAGAAAGCAGTATGGGAAAACAAAAAGCGGAGTTCAAGTACAATCCCACCACGAAGGAACTGTCCTTCTTGCCACCCGGTTCAGAGCCGGTAGTGTTTAAGCAGAAAGATAAATGTAACTACGTATTCATCAGTGGAGGAGATAAAATCAATGTCCGTTCCACCCCTGTATCGGGTAGTCCTTTAATGAAAGCCAACCGTGGACAAAGCTTCAGATTCTTGGAGAAAGAAAAGGGATGGTTTAAGGTAGAGCTTTCTGCCCAAGACAAACGTATCGGATATATTTCTCCGGAGTATGCTTTTTACTTGAAAGATAATACCATCCCAGAATCAGCCTTTACAAAAAGTTATGCCAACGGCTTAATATCTTTCACACTGGAAAAGAAAGGAGAACAAGTTTTTATGGTCAAAACGGCCATGTATCCTCCACAAGGTGAAAGCATTCCTATGTCAAGCGTGGAGTCGTATGCCGGGAAAATAGAGGGTAACGCACTGGTCTTTACCTATTTTAGTGGAATGCCCACGCAGGACATCAATGAAATGTCGAAAGTAGAGCCTTATGTGGTGTATTACTGGAAAGAGTCGGGAATGTTTATCATGGAGGGCGAGAATTATGCAGCAGATATGTAAAAAGAACAGCATCATGAAAAGAATGGTTTACCTTGTCGCTTGCCTGCCTTTTTGGCTGACATCGTGTGAAGAGAAAGTCACCGCCTTGCATTTCAACGAGGCGGAACAGGTATTTGAAATCGGGAAAGAGAGTGAACTGCGTTTCCTGAACGAAACGTTCGAAATCAAGGATAAAAACATGGAAGCGCAAACGCTACTCACCGATGCAGGCAAGGAGGTTCCGGCGGATGAAGTGCGGATTAAACTGGTGAAGGACATCGAAATCAGCGGTGAATGGACACCTATTAAATTCCCGGTTAGGGAGTTCGACGGCAACGGACATACCATTACTTTCGATGGAATACGGGTGGTCATTGAAGAGAATTCTCAGGGTTCGTTTAGTGCCGGTCTGTTTGATGAAATGGGTGGTGAGAAAGGAACGGTGGTCAAAGACCTGACATTGGCAGGTGACATGACCATTGACGCTCAAAAAAGAGAAGACAGTTATATCCTGTCTGTCGGTTCACTGGCGGGAGAGTTCAAGAATGGATGTATCGAGAATTGCACCAGCAAGGTTAACATCTCATTTGCTGACAATAAGGGCATCTGTACACTTTGGTTAGGTGGACTTATCGGACATCTGAATAGTTACGGCTCCGAAGTGGAAGTGTCTTTACGTGGCAAGGTGGTTAACGAAGGCAATATCACTGTCAATCCTTGTAGTAATGCCGATATAGGTGGAGTCATCGGGATGGTTACCAATTATGGTAAGGTCTTTATTAAGGGGGATGTTTGCGTTGAGAATAAAGGCAATTTGACCGTGCTGTGGAAGGCCGATGCCCAACCTGAACACAACTGCATCGGTGGTGTTTTCGGACAGTTCTGGACCAATGAAACAGACATAGGACATCTCCATAATTGGGGAAACATCCGTTTAGACACCCAGAATACATCTGCTGCATTTAATATCGGAGGAGTATGCGGCAATCTGCAACCACATAACTACGAACGTATCTATCCATTGGATCTGTACAATGCAGGTAACATCGAAATCAAGAATGACCTGACATCTGAATATTCCTGCGTAGGAGGTATAATCGGCAGTTTCGGAGGCTGTTCGTTCCATCGGGTAATCAATGAAGGCAGAATCGTTCTGTCCGGAAAGGGAAGTGAATATATTTCTGGATTGCTGGGAGCGGAAAGTCCGATACACGGAAACTGTTATCTCCACTCGTGTTGCAAAGATAAAACAGGAACTTATCCCGTATGGAATATTCATTACTCCGTGAGTAAGCAAATCCCTTGTGAAGAAAAACATGAAACAGAATTATATAAGCCATAAAATGAGCATGAAAGCATTACAGACCATACAAGCTGTCGGTCTTTCTTGCTTGCTGTCGATAGGAGCAGCAAGCTGTGGCAGTGAAGAAAGCAACCAGCCTTATACACCGCTTCAGGTATATTTTGATCCGGTAAGAGTGGATATGGATGCGGAACATCTGATGCCTTATTTCGTAAACTATCCTACGGATTGGGCAAAGATGGGATTACGCAACTATCCGAAGCTGGTCACCTACGAATACCACAATGCAGCATGGGGTGTGACAAGCACCTCGCAATACGAGTTCTTGCCTAACGGCCGTTTGTCCGAACAGCGGCGCACTTCTTTCAATGTGGGTGCAACCGGATTTGATGTCATTTCGTATGAATATAACGGCAATTCCAACCTGACCCAAATCAAATCGGTAGATGACGGACGTTACAAACGCCGGAAAAAAGATGACGGCTTCACATACGACAGTGCAGGTCGGTTGATACGTCGCGACAAGAACGGGCGGGGACATTATGACACAACCACTTTTCTGTATGCCTATCACGGTAATGGGGTATTGCAATCCATCCTGCCCGAAAAAAAGAATGGCACGGTCAATGAATCGGGCGTGACGCTTCATGAGATGCAGTTTGACTCGCTCGCTCACTTGAAGTCTTTTGAAACACCGAAGACCACGAACATGTTCTTGAAAGACATCGACAGTTACAAGACAGGACAATCGGTGACAACCTATGCCTATACAGGCCATCTGTGTACACAAGCCGTAGAGAAGATTCCCGTTGAATTTGACGGGGGGACTGAAACACTGACTTGTACCAGCAGCTTTGCGTATAACTCACACGGAGACTTGGCTACTTGGACATATAGCGGAGGTGTATATAAAAGTAAAGGCAACAGCTGGCGGGTGGATGACATGACGTTTACCGTCTCCTACGATTATGTATATGATGAGAAAGGAAACTGGACACAGGCTACCGTTACATTTCCGGCTAACATCGATGAGATACCCGCATTGCGTACCTACTATAAGGCTTTCAGAGACGGATTTACATCGAATCAGGATCGTTCCTCTGCTGTCAAAGCGGGTGAGACTCCCAGCCTGACAGTTGTCCGCAGCATTGATTACTGGGATGATGGAACGATTGCTTCCATGAAAGCTGCAAAAGAAAACGGTCAGCCAGCCCTAATGGGTAGTTTACGCTACAAAGGAACGGATATTTATGGGTTGTCCGGTAAAGTCAAGTCGGTAAACGGCAATGAGGAATCACTCAAATTTGACCAGGCGGGCAATCTGATTGCCATGCAGAACAAGTTCGGAGACGAAGCGGCCTATCAATATGTCACAGCTACTTCCTACAAAGTGGAAGGATGGGGAGATTATGTGGTGAACATCGAATCAAAAGATGGTATGCGGACGGATATTTGTCCGGATGCTGATACCAACACGGAACTTGACCAGACCTATATGTTTGATAAACGCAATCGTATCATCAGTCATCAGTTTACTTCGCACATGGCATACGTCACTTGGAAATATAGCTATGAAGGTGACAGCAAATATCCGGTCACGATGATACAGGAGCACCCGGAAGAAGGCAACACCACTTATCGCTACACTTATACCAAGTTCGACAAACATAAGAATTGGATAGAGCGGAAGGTAAGCTACACCACCGAATATGATAAGTATGATGACAATGGGAACTATATCGGCGATGAATATACTGCTCCAGAAGAATATACAGAGAAACGAACCATCGAGTATTGGTAAACTTGCAAAATCTTATACAAATATAGATGTGCAAATCAATTAACATTTATTTATCAAGGACTTAAAAGCCCATATGATATACTTGTATATAAAACAATAAGAGAATCGCACAAGTGCGATTTGAGAGAGCGTCTAGCAAGGTGCTTTATGCTGAACAAAATAGTATTGGTGCGATATTTACTGCTTTTATTGAAAATTACATGATTTTAACCGCAAGAATTTTCATATGGTGAGTATTACGGCTTCACCAACTTCCCGTCGATACCGCATGTTTCCAGAACTGCGGTATTTTCTTTGTTGAAGGCTATCAGGCATGACGGCGCCCCGGCCGTACCTCCCTGTTCCCCAGTGACATGGTAAAAACTGAGTCGTCCCTTGATAAAGAGTATTGAATCGGCGTTTGGGAATATCAGTTCGTGGAACAGGCGTGTGTCCGTGCGGGCAAAAGTGAGCGCGACGGCATTCCTGTGTTCGACACACCTGCGGATAAACCGGACAATCAGTGCAGTATCATAGGGAGGATTGCAGAAGACTCGTCCGAACCAGGGCTGTTGCAGCCCGTCGTCCTCAATGGTATAGTGATGTCGCGCCGTATCCCATGGGCGGTTTACGGGTGAACACGGATCCAGATCGAACGGACCCAGCCTCCGAAGCAGGCAGGGAGGCGTGAGCCATTCGTTCTTTCCGGTAGAAGATTTCCCCTCGAAAGTTACATCCATGACAGCTTAGATTGTATCCCCCGAGCCGATTTGGATATCGAACGGGTTGAGGTCGAATTCATGGGTGATATTGGTATCATCCTGCTGTGACTCGAGACAATCCTCCGTGAAGATGCAACCTTTGAGCGTTACGGTCGTCGTCGTCCAGTCCTCGCCGGCCATCGGGTTGGCAAAGCTGATGATCAGGTCGAACTCTCCGATTTCGAGCAGCGAACCGTACACCGAACGCAACAGCTGCTGCGTGGCATAGTCCATCGTGATGCTCGCCGTATAGGTAATGTTCCCGAAGCCCCTCGACACCGGCCGGCCACCCATGCCGTAATTACTTTCGACCTTGCGCTTCTTCGACCATTTGATGGCCGACACGCCTTCAAGAGTCGTGGAACCCTCATCGATTCCCAGGGCGGTCGATGACAGGGTTATCATCGACCACGAGTATGCTACATTGTTGATTATTGCCATATGCTATGATTTGTTAGCGGTTAATGACAGTCCTTCCTCGACATAAATCTTCACGGCCACGCCCACCGGGACAAGGACATAGGAGATGCGCAGCGTATCGTCCACCAACACGTTCTGGTTAGGATCGATGGTCACGGCATAGCCTGAAATCTCCTGCGCCGCCTGCATCTTGGCCAGTATATCCCCAATGAGTGTTTTGAATGCCGTAATCTTCGACGGGGCGAGAAACCCGGTTGAAGGATTGACCATCAGCGGGGAATTTACATACGGCAACAGTGCAGCGCGCACGGCTCGGCGGCTCTTGTTGATAGTGCGGTTCCGTGCAATGGTACGGAAATCCCCATGTGAGCATGTCTGGTCTTTCGAGATGTAGATCCCGTTCTCGCGGCCGGCATACTTGATGGGAAAAATATACCCCTTGTCGTCGAGTTCGTCCAGCAGTGACGGGGAGAGCGACTCGTACCGGTTCAGACTGAGGAAGTTCTCTTCCGCCTCGTCGAGGTTGATATCCCCGAACCCCAGTTCTATTTCCTGGAAATCGTCCGCGAAGAGATTGAACTGCTTGACCCACGCGATGGATTCATGCACGTTGGCCTTTGCTATGGCTCCCATAACCGCTCCCAGAAATCCCACGGGCGTATGGTTCCTGTTGCACATCTGCATCGTGGAGATCCTTTCGTGATGCGCCTGGCCGAATATACAGCTGACACGGCTTGATTCACAGATACATGAAGGTATTTTATTCAGGTCAATCTGACGTCCCTCGGTCGTATCCGCCCCCGTATTGGAAGGATTGGCGGAAAGGATGAGCGAGAGCGGCTGATTCTGTTCCGCAAGCCCCACGGCCACATCATTAAGTCCCTTTACCAGATTGAGGCTGTACTGCCCCGATACTCCGTTAGCCTTCCACAGCGGCTGCTCCGTCCATATGCCTATCTGGTTGATCATGCCCCCGGCTGCACACTGCATGATTTCCAGCGCATTCCAGTTTGCCGAACAGTCCGCGAACATCACGTAGAGTTTCCCCGAACCGCCCGGATTGCCGGACATGCGGAAAAATTCACGGATATGGTATGCCGGAATGCCATGCAGGAAATTGACATTCATCTCTTCCTCGTCGGTTGCCTCCACACGTTCGATAATGCCGAAATCGTTCACGGCGGACTTGAACGAGGTGATGTAGCAGACATCGCCGGACTTGAGCTTGGTCTCATTGGTTTTACCGTACCCCTCCGTGAAAAGCGTCGGTTGGAGGGACACGTCGAACAGCAGTCCCGTCACCTTCTCGCCCGACGAGCCGGTGTCGTAAGGGATATTGCCGTCCACATCCTTGATAAATACATTACCGAGTGCCATTATGATTTCTTTTTAAGTTCGTTGTAGAAAGGATTCCTGTAGAGGATGGCCTTGCCCCTGATGGCGGCGGCCGTGTCCGGCGCATAGGTTCCCCCGTGCGTGTCGATGTACAGCGACGGATATGCCGGGAACTTTTTCAGCAGGGCCAGGATGTGAGGTTCCGTCGTCTCCTCCGTCTCTGTATCCTCTTTCTTCCCGGTCTTGACCGGCTGCCTGTCTTCAGCCTCGCCGCCTGTCCCGTGGTTTTCCGATACCGATTCCGGAACGTCCACCGTCCGGGTCTCCGGTGCAGGAATGTTATTGTTGTCTGTCTGCGGAGTCTCCTCCGTGTTGATTTTCTTTGCCATAACAGTAGAATGAAAATGGGGAACGGGGCCTTGCCTCCGCTCCCCGGGTGGATATTGTGAATGAAGAAAGGTGTGTTATTCGCTCTTCTTGTAGGCGGTATGCACCACGATCTCCGCCGGACGGACGATGTTCACGTCCATTTTCATGCGCATCTGAAAAAAGAACAGCTCGGAGTTGGCCTGCAGACGGTCGATTTTCAGGATGTCCGTATCGTTCGCGTAATCCACTCCCATCCACAGGTTGGAGTCCATGCCGGTGGAGAACTCGCCGAGCACCATCGTGTGTTCGGGGATTCCCACGATCGGGATGACGCGCTTGCCCTTGAAGCGATAGCGGTTGACCTCGGTGTTCTCGGAGTACTTGACCTGCTTGTCCGAGATATACTGGTCATACGCGTCCCAAGCGTCCCATCCGACCACAAAGGCCAAGGATGTCTTCTTTCGTATCTGCTTCGGACATTTCTTCCACATCGCATAGAGTGCCGCTTCCACCGCCGCCCCGTCCGTCAGCTCGGTCGTTCCCGAAACGATACACTGCCCTCCGGCAACCACTTCGGCATCGGTGGAGTTCACATTGTCAAGGATGCGCTTGATGACCCCGTCAAAATACTTCTCCTTGTTGGCCCCGATTTTCGTGCAGCCTTCCGGTGCGGTAATCTTGGCCGCCGTCTCGCCTCCGCGTGCGGAGGTCCAGATGGCATTTCCGATATACTCGTTTTTCTTGTCCATAAGGAGACGGAGCATCGTCGCCTGGATTTTCGGATCGAGTTCTCGGAACACGAGATTGCCTTCCGGTTGCGCGAAACGCCAGTATTTTTCGTAGTCCCTCGGGTTAAACTCGAGATAGACCATAAAATCGGACGGTTCGAGGTGACGTTCGGTGAGCTGGTACTCGTTCGTGCCGTCACTGCCCTTGGCCCCGTGGATGGGCTGCGGGGTTGGCATATTGTCCTGAATGATGTTGCCCAGCTTGATGGCAGGAAGCGTGTAGCGGTGCTGGATGCCCGTCTTGATATGGATCAGTCCCTCCCGGACCGTATCATTGCCCTGCACGGTATAGGTCAGCAAGTCCTCAAGCACTTCGCCGCTATACCCGTTTTGAAGAAAGTTTACTGTATCAGCCATTGTCGTTTTAAGTTTTCCGTTGAAGAATGAAACTCGGCCGACTGGCGGATACCTGCTGTTTCCGCGCGAGACACTGCGGTCTCCGGCATGTCAGTTAAAATCGGGCGTCTGCCCGCGGGTGGCCTGTCAGAGCTTTCGGAACTTGAAATCCGCGCCGACCACTTCCGCCACCTTCTCGGCCATCAGCTGTTCGGCGGTCTTTGTCGCTTCCGCCGTGGCCTGGATGTTGGCAGGGTCATCGGCGATTTCCTTCGAGATTTTCTCCCGTGCGGGAATGGAAGCCAGCGTGCTTTCCGCCAACTCGAAGTTGGAACCGGCCATCTCCACCCACTGCGTTTTCGCCTCACGGTCAATCTTGCCTTCGGCAATGGCGTTCTCCACCAGTGTCTCGATGCGGGAGGCCAGCTCGTCCTTCTCTTTCTGCTCGTAGGCGGAGAGGCGCGCCGTCGCTGTGTCCAGGTCTTTCTGCAAGTTCCGGATGGCGGCATCCTTGCCGGCGATGACGGTCTGCGCGTCGCTCAGTGATTTCTGTATTTCTCTGTATTTGGGCTCTATCGCGGCCAGTTCGGAGATACGTGCCATCACGTCCTTGACCTCCCCGTCCTTCATTCCCAGAGAGGCGGCAATCGCCCCGTACTCAATGCTCTGTGTCTTGTTTTCGTTTTCCATATCGTTTTCCGTTTCTGTAAGAGTAGGTCCAATGCCGTTGAAAGGTTTATTTCCCGCGCTGACACGGCTCATCAACTCCTGGATGGCGGTCGTATCGGTCAATCCTTCTATCTGGTCATGCACTTTACGGCAGAGCTGCTTCGAAGTATGGATGACATGCTCCGCAGGGATGATACCGGCCTTGACGGCAGCCTGTGCGTCGAAATAGGTTCCGTCCTTGCCGGCCTGTCCGTCCATGATGGTCCGTACATGCTCCGCTTTCAGGCCGAACCGTTTCCGGTAAATCGTCTCGATCTGTTTGGTAAAAGCCAATACCATGTCCGACGGTTCCCCGCCGTCATCGTCCGGCAACATCGGGTTATGGATCATCAGTATGGCATAATCACGCATGAGAGAACGCTTGCCTGCCGCCCAGATGATGGAGGCCATCGATGCAGCGACCCCTTCGATGATACACTCCGTATCCACCGTGGCATTGGCGATGGTGGAATAGGTGGACATGCCGTAAAGGACACTGCCGCCCTCCGAATTGATCAACACGCGGATACAGGAGGGACGGACGATATTTTCCAGGAAGTCGAACTCGTCATTGAAACGTGAGGTCGTCTCTTCCGTCACACGTCCGAAGAAACGGATGACAGCCGGCTGGCCTTCTTTCGCCTCTCCGACGACATATTGAAGTGTGTTCATATCCATATGCAAGGGTTATTTGAACAAGAGTAGGCGGTGGGAAAAGAAAAGGTTTTGCACCACTATTTATGGAAGTAAAAATGCGATAATACCCATATTTATGGAAATAATATTTGGAAAAATTTCGTATTTATGGAAATAGAGTTATTTTTGCAGTATAATAAAAATGAATTATGAATACACATACACTACTGTCAATAGTAGCAGACCAGCGTGAGGAGTTGCTGGCGAATGATTACTCGGAACTGTGCCCGCGTCCTGAAGAATCACAACTTGATCCGAAGAGCAATCGGGCTCAGGTGGTAATAGGAGTCAGAAGATGTGGCAAATCCACCCTATGCGAAATGTTCCTTAAACGAAAGGGGATCGAATTTGCTTATGTGAATTTTGATGATGACCGGATGAAGGATATGAAGGCAGACGACTTGGACCGTTTGCTCGAAGCATTATATATGACATACGGTGACTTCAAATATCTGTTCCTTGATGAGATACAGAATATAGAAGGCTGGCCGTTGTTTGTCAACAGATTGCTTCGCCAGAAGATGCACCTGTTTATTACGGGTTCTAACTCTAAATTACTCAGTAAGGAATTGAGCACACACCTGACCGGAAGAAACAATAAGGTGGAACTCTATCCGTTCTCATTCTCGGAGTACAGCGAGATGAAGAGGATTGATATGACCTCTCTGTCAACCAAAGCGAAAGGCTTTCGTAAAAGTGCCCTGCACGAATACCTTCAGCAAGGCGGATTCCCTGAACTGTTCAACGAGAGCAACAGAAGAGGCTATATAAACGGATTATTGGATGCCATTATCAAAAACGATATAGCAAAACGCTTCAAGGTCCGCAATGTGGAGGCTCTGCGAAGAATCGCCGCCTATCTTGCCGACAATTACTGTCAGGAGTTTGTTGCCAAGACAGTCGGTGAACTGTTCGGAGTATCAAACCATACGGCGGAGAACTATTATTCATACCTCAAGGAGGCATTTTTATTGATAGGTATCAACCGGTTCTCATACAAGAGCAAAGAGCGTGTGAGAAACGAGAAAGTATATGTTGTGGATACGGCATTCGTTACAGAACGTGAAGAAAACTTCTCATTGGAGAATCTTGGCTGGAAACTGGAGAATGTTGTATGTATTGAATTGTTGCGTCGCTATAAGCCTCTGTTCTGCGATGTGTTTTATTACAAGGAGGAATCCTCGCAGGTTGATTTTGTCATAGCGAAAGACGGCAATGTACGGGAGTTGATACAGGTATCGTATGATATTTCCACTGAAAAGACACGCAATAGAGAGATAAGAGGATTGAAGAACGCTGCCAAGAAATTAAAGTGTAATAATCTAACACTTATAACCTTTGAAGAGCATGAAACAATTGAAGAGGATGGCTACACCATAAATGTCATTCCAGCTACAGAGTGGTTACTTCCCCAATAAACGAATTGTTTGAATTGCAGACTAATTGCACTGTTTGTCTCAAGGTCAAGGGGCGGGAAAATGCTCTATATGAATTTCATTTTTCCGGTCCGGTATCCGAAAAACCGGATACCTCGTCATGTTCCGGACGTGGATGGAAACCGTGCCCGCCGCTGTCATGCTGCGGTGCATCGCTGTGCTGGGTGAACGGGGGCATGACCACATATCTTTTTACCCAGTCCCTGTATTTCCATGCGGAGGACTCCCTGAACCATACCTCGTAGTCTATCCAGTACGCCTGCAACATATTGGTGGAGAGCGGCATGTCAAAGTAGGTCAGGTTGCACCGCTCGCTCAGCGCCGGTTCATGGTTCTTGGCATCCTGTATGGCTACATTGAGCCGCTGGAAGACCAGAAACGCCTCGCACTCTTTGTCTTCATCCGCATTGTTGAGTGTATTCAGGACAAACCGCACACGCATGGTGGCGCGTCCTTCTCCGATACGCTGCTGCTGTACCAGGTACCTCACGTTGATAAAGTGGATGAACACGGCAGGGAACGCGATTTCATACTCCGTGTTGTCGCCACGGACGATGCGGGCGAACTGGCCGTTGTCGATGGCGACGGTTTTGAACAGGGGCGGCGACAACGGGTCGTCCGGATTCTCCCGCAGGGTCAGGACAGCCCGCTTAACGGCCCGGTATATCTCCACGAAAGGGTTTGCGGAAACTTCTTCAGGCAGGCTCTCCGCCGGTGTTGACGGTTGTGCGGACTGTGGTGCGGGGTGTTTGTCTTTTATCATAACGGCTGGTGTGGAAATCCTTTAAAAATCATATCTATAAAATGGGCGGCGATATAGTCGTCCGTCTTCGGTGAAAATCCGATGAACTGCCGGTGTACGGGACGGCGCGTGGAATACTGGTTTACCGTGTACAACCCGAACTTCGGATCGGTATTGTGTATGGCGGCATAATGCCCGTAACGCTCCTTACTGCGTCCCCGCTTGCCCTTGACGGGAAAGCTCTTTTCCGTAGTCCACATGCAATACCTGGCGCCTTTCCGGAAGATGCGCGTACGGTCCGAACGCCGTCCCACTATATCTGTCCGGCCGGCTTCCGACTGTATGCTCCGGGCCAGAGTCCCCGTATCGTTCATGGCCGGATGGGTGAACCTCTTTCCCCATTTGGAGGTACGAGGTGCCCATTTGCCGCCGTTGAATCCCCCCGAAGCGAATGAGGACACGAACTGCTGCCTGGTATAGTCACCGGCAGCCGTTGCGAAATCGAATACATTGAACTCCAGCCGGCTGGCCATGACGCGCGTACTGGTCCTGCTTACCCAGTGGCTGCAGAACTCATCAAGCGTTATCTTGGGCATAGGCGAATTTCCCTTTAATGCGTTTCACAATATCATTCATGTAACCCGGAAGCGGGACGGAGAAATAGCGGTGTGCATCGGAAAAGATACGCCCGCCTGTAGCCAGGCTCTCCCGGAAGACCGGATCCACCTTTTCCAGATAGCCTCCCTTATCCGGCAAAGCCGCCCGGACAGCGGCGAACCCTTCCGTGACCAGAAAGCAGCGGCATCCCCATTCGATCGGCGGTATCAGCTCCGGAGGAAACTCCGACTTGCGGAAGGAAAGCCCTTCCAATGAAAGATGCCAGGCACGTACCCGTTCGTCACCTTGTGTCATGTAGGTCAGGACGCTGTCCATATTCACCGCCATCCACCATGCGGCCATCGAGGCCGCGAAGAATACCTGGCTGTTCTCTTCCTCCGCATGGACGAGATTGTACCTGCGGCATATCTTTTCGTATGCCTCCATGTCCTGTTCATCCGCCGTATCGGGCAGTTCCCCGAGCATGGCATACTCCTCTGCCGCAGCAAAATCCACCAGGTTGTCTATGGCTGCAATCAGGATGTCACGCTGCTGCCGTTCCCTCTCTGTTGTAAAGGAGTTGTGATTTCTCAGTATCTCCAATGCGCGGTCCATGTCGATTCGCAGACCTGTCAGCGCACGGTCTATGAGGAAAGAGGCACGCAGGGTGATGATGTCCTCTATAATGTCGAGACGTTCCGCACTGTTCTCCCAATAGAGGATCAGCCTGCGGAATGCATCGAAAATGACACGATACTCCTTTCCTGTATCGGATTCCGTGGTTGCAGATGCCCTGACAGCCCTGAACGGAGCGTTGTCCGGGAGCGGAAGGCAGGCTTCTATTCCGCTCCCCGCAGAAAATTTCCGACCTTCGTCCCCCGGGGGCGTCCGTAACGCCGGAAATACTCCTCGTCCGACATGATGCCCCGGTCGTTGTGGCTGATACCGGATGAGCCGCCTTCACCCCCAAAACCTAATCCCGGGATGACATTGAGCTGCCTGCCCACATTGATACCGAACTCCTTCTCGATCTCATCGGCCGCCACCTCGTACTTGTCCGTGATAAGCGAATAGAGTCTGATGCGGTCCTCGTTGCTCATCTCTATCCGGTTCGAATACCGGAACTCCAATCCTCCGGGGATATACCCGATAGCCACCAGACGGGGTATTATCTCCTCGTTCATGACGTTTTCGATATACCGACGGTAGACTTCGATACGGTCACGGAAGATGTCCTGGTGAGCTTTCGTGGAACCCACGTACGACTGCATCCCTCCGGCCATCGATTCTGAGCCGAGTACGAGGTTGGCAACTTCCTTGTTCACAAACTCGATAAGCCCGGTATATATCTTTTCCGAGTTGGACATGGTGAATGTCTTGATATCGACCTCGTCCTCAATGCCGGTAACCACCACCTTGTTCTGTGCCGCGTTGGCTATCTCGTTAGCCAGCCTCTTGCGGTCGGCATTGCTCTCGCTTACCGTCTTGCCGTGAATAATCGGCTGTCCATAGGTGTGGGAAAAGTTCACATAGTTGGCCACCGTGAATTTCTTGGCCAGTATCAAAGGGGTCGTGGCGGAAAAAAGTCCCAAGTCACCGGAGTTTACCAGTACATAACAACGGTAATATGCCGGGTCATGCAAATCCCAATGCGGCTCCCACAGTCCCTGCCGCTTCAGTACCGTTTTCTGGTCCGGCAACACATTGCGCCGTTCGATGATGTTGACTTCCGCCAGCCTGCCTGTTCTGGGGTCAGTATGCGGCATGATTTCAAGCAGGGTGTACCCGTACAGTTTGGATTCCACGATACCCTTGATTATCTTGTCGAACTGCGAGCCCTGTATCTTCAGGGAATTCGCCACGTCCTTGATATATTTCCCTTTCTCGTTTACACGGGCCAGCATATACCTGTCACCGAGAATCTGGCTTTCCAGTGTCTCGACCACCGAACGTATATGAGCGTCCTGCTGCAGGCAGGCTTCATACAGGTCAATGAGCCCGGCACGGTCATCGAGGATGTATCCCGAACCGGTATCCTGGCGGCATGAACGGTAACGGTTGTTGCGCTCGATTTCGCGGACATACTCCTGAATTGTCTTCTTGGAGGTCTTGAAAATACTCTCCAAAAGTTCCCCGCCAAATGAATTGTCCGATGTAGCCATAATTTTCTTGTTTCTTGTTCAAAGAGTAGAGATAATCCCGAAAAGAGGTTTTTACGACCAAAAGAATATATGGAGAACGGGGCTCTTAACGTTTGATTTACAAACCGAAATAAGCAACCTAAATATATAGATATTTCGGATTGTATTATCACTTAAATATCTTATTATCAATAAATAATAAATTATTAAAAGTGTAATTTATGTATATATTTATAGCTTATTTCATTTTAAAAAGATATATCTTTGCACCACGTTAGATACAAATCCAAAAATGAAATGAAAAAGAGAACATGAAAGAAGAAAAGATTCCCTGCCGGATAATCCGGTACAGGGAGTTCCCCGATCTGCTTTTCGGAACGTTACGGGAAGACGGACCGGTCTATTTCGACGCGACACGCTTCATCCAGGCCAAAGGAGATGCACGCCGGCACAATGTCCGTGATTTCCGTGTCGCTTTCCATCACTGGATAATGGCGTCGGCAGACGCCTACGGAATAGACAGGGAAAAGATGGTCATCCGTGACGAGGCGTCGGGACACCTGTTAATTGATGAATGTCTGGCTCTATTATTTGTCGTTTACATCGATCCCGCGTTCGGCATCTATCTTCTGGAGCGCATGTCCGAACTGCTGTCCGGTGGATTTACTGTTTCAGACACTTGGTTGGTACAGGCTGCCGGTCTTAGATTTACAAAGGAGGAATTAACACAAATTTTAGAACAACATGAGACGTAGCACATTTAAAAGACCCAAGATGGTGCTCATCTTCAACGGGGCACAGGTTCTTGTAGCCGTCACGCGCTCGCTACACAGCGCGGCGGAGCTGACAAAAGGTAACTTGCAGGCCATTTCATTCTGTTGTACGGGCAAGTATGTATGCAGCGGAGGACTCTATTTCAGGCATCTGCATCCGGATGTGGAAATCGAGCTGGCCGACCTCGGCACACTGATGCTGAAAGATTATGACGCCCTTTGTGGCGAGAAACGCACGTACTATCCGGTGCGTAAGATGGCTCACAAAAGAGCCTTGCTTGAAAACAAACGTAAGTCTGATAACCAAAAGAAAGGAGGAAATACCTATGAGGGAGAATAGGAATATTCCGTTCCGGGACTGGAACATAAGGGTTTCCCGGAACCATAACGGCCAGATCCACATCTGTGCCGTGGACATCTGCGATATACTCAAACGGGGCGAACTGCTTGAAAACGGAGCCATCGCCCGTGTCTGCCCGACGGCATTGAAAATCAGTTTCCGGAAAAACGGCAAGGAACAGTGGGGTTTCCGCCCCATCGATATGCGCCGGCTTTTACAACTGGTCCGCAAGGAGACTATCATACCCCGTGACCTGCTCGATGAGCTGGAGGTGTGGGGCAACAAGCTTCTGGAGCTGGAAGCCGGGGAGCTGCACGCCGTCCCCCAGGACGACATCGTCCTGCACTTCGAGGAAGGGTTCCCCGTCACGTTCCGGCGTATCGGTGACAAGCTGATGGTCAATGCCACGCAAATTACGATGCGCTTCGGGAGAATTCCGTCCGAATGGCTCCGCATCGCTTCCACGGATATGCTCCGCAGGGAAATGGCCGGGAACGGACGTACCGGGAAATACGAGTCGCAAGTCTTCACCACACGGGGGCGGGGACACGGCGCGACCTGGTTGGAATCACCGCTTGTCATACCATTGGCCAGATGGATTGCCCCGGACATGCTTTTGGCGGAATGGTTGGGCGAGGCTATCGGAAAACTCTCCGTGAAACGCGGGAAGCCGGTCGTACACGGACGCCCCGGACAGGCGGCACCCGGCATGCCGTGCATGGATTGTCCCATGCCGCAGGATATGGAATCGGCGACAAGGCTGATCCTGGAACTGCGGAAGGTGGTGAGGGAATCCCTGCCGAAAATCGTATTCTACGAGGAGTTTATCGAAAACAGGGACTGGTTCAAGAGCACGCGCATCGCGGACGAACTCGGCATATCTCCCCGACAGCTGCACCAGTTCCTCGCTGAAGAGGGTATATGCAAGTACGAGAAGCGGCAGTGGGTGGTCTTTCCTTCCTGCCGGGCCTGGCAATGCGATGTGCCTTACACGTGGGAGAACAGCCGGGGCAAGGTATATACTTTCGGCTCCACCAAACGATGGACACAGGCCGGACGGGAGTGTATCATAGAACTGTGGCGCAAGAAGAATCCCGAATACCGCTCACCGGATGCATAGCGATGGAAACGGCATTACAGCGGATCATCCGCAAGACAGGAAGACGGCCGGTAGAGTGCCATTGCCGTTTGTGCAGGCAGCAATGCCATACACCGTGTCTCGGTACGCCGGAAGACATCCTCCGGTTGTTGAAGGCGGGATACCGGGAGCGTCTGGCACCCACACGGTGGGCGGTAGGTTTATTATTGGGAAAAATCCCGTACACCGTACCGATGGTGCAGGCGAAGCAGGAAGCAGGCGGATGCACGTTCTTTCAGGACGGGCTGTGCGAACTGCACGCGGCAGGGCTCAAGCCCACGGAGGGCAGGCTGTCGTACCATACCATCACCATGGAGAATCTGAAGTTCGGAAAGTCGCTCTCGTGGAACGTGGCCAGGGAATGGCTGGACGAGCGGAACTACGACACGATACGGGAGATTGTCCGGATGATGGAAGAATAGATAAGGGACGGTTTCATGAATGAAGCATCAGTATAACCAGTTGATTCCTCCTTTGCCGATTTCATGGAACCGCCTCTTATTAATTCATACCATTTGCAAACAATTCGCATTGGTTATGACTATCCTTAACCAGGAAAAACATCTAAATGCGAATGATATGAAACTGAAAAGCAGAATGACCGTCGGGGAGATGTCCGAACACCTGACGGAACATACCGGCAAGTTCGCCAACCGCGCATCCGTGGGGCGTTATGCCAAAAAACTGGGCTACACCGTGTACAAGCCGATGATAAACGGCAGGATATGCCAGTTCTATGTCAATCCGTCGATTAAGGATGACGGGGAAACGGAAACATTACGGACGGACGAACACGAAAACGGCCATGAAAGGGAATGACGACAGAAGGCAACACGTGATACCGTTCATGAAATGCTTCACCGGGCTGGTCGGCGCGTTCACTCCGGAAGAAGTCATCTTCATGCTGTACATGGCAGACCGTACACGCCTGCGTGAAAAAGGTTACGACACCCTGCGCAGCAAGCGGTACTACATGGAGAACATGGAGATGGGTTCGCGGATTTTCGACAAGTGCGTGGAAAAGACAACGCGTATGGGATTGCTTGAACGAGTGCCGGTCAGCGGAATGTACGATTATCTGTGGCACATGGATTCCTACGACCGGCTTGTAGGGATATTGGCGGAACTTGGAAATCCTTTTTGTACCAAGGCATTCTGTCATCGGATGTTCGATGTGGAAAAAAGGACCGTGGCATCTGTCTCTGACGAAGAGGTCAGCCAATGGAAAGAGAGACACCGAAAAGTTTGAGCGTATCTGTCCACGGAACGTTACTATTAAAAAAAACAGACGGCAGTTCATCAATGATGCCGTCTGTTTTTTTATATCCGCCAAGATGAAAAAAAGACGAAATTCACCACATCTTTCTCTTTAAAGTGGTACAAATGTACCGAATATCTGACACGAAGGGTATTACAAATGTAACAACAATACTATAAGTAGTATTATACAAGATGAAAGAAGAAAGATGTACTTTTTTCTTTGAAGCAAAGAAAAAAGATACCAAAAAAGAAACAGATTATGACAGACGGCACGCCGTCTGTTTTTTTTGAATTAAAAAGTGTTGAAAACGGATGAAATGAGGATTAAAAGACCACTTCCTTCCCAGATAAAAGAAAGGAAAAAATAAAACAGAATGAAAAACTTATACCGTCATCCTGTTACAGTCGGGCATCCTTGTCGCGGTTCAGCCTGACGACGGAACGCACGCACTCACGCACCAGTTCGGCATCCCTGCGCTCCATGAAATAGTTCCCGCACTCCAACCGCTTCCTGTCTGTCGGCCTGTTGTTGTCCCTGCATTCACGGATTTCCAGTGTGTCATCCATATAATAGTACTTGTCGCCCCGTCTGACACGCGTTGCCAGCCGTTCGAGTTCCTTCAGCCGCCCGTTCCATGCAAGACCTTTCTGGCGTAGGGCGTCGGAAAACCTGCCACGGCCACTGGTTCCGATAGGCAATATCTGGAGATTCCCCGCGTACCCGATCGTTTCATGCAGGGAGTAGCGCAAGCTCTCGTCTTCGTCCAGCAGGCAATACAACACGACACGCCCTTTTTCGTCGATTCCCTTGAAAGCCCCCAGTATTACATGCTCATCCAGGATGCTGAGTTTTACCAGCTGCCCGTCTTTGGGTACATAGAAAGATTCCGAACACAGCCCGCGACGTCTGTCCCATGCAAGGTGGCGCTCGTTCAGCAGGCTCTGAAGGGCGATCTTCTGCTCTGGACTCGCTTCCCGACAATCGTTCAGAAGCATGACTGCATCATCGGTAACGAGTTTCCTGCCTGCGGTCATCCTTACCGGAACCGACACGCAATTCCCCGTGACATCTCCTACAAGTCCGGTTTCCGATGTTCCACCGTTGAAGACGACCATTCCTTTGCGTATGGATGCCCCACCCGCGCTGTCTTTCGGAATATTCCCGATTTTCTTCTTATGATATGGTTCCATTCTTTTGATTCTTTATCCAGATACTCTCTGTAACAGCAAAATGCCATACTTCATACATAAGTGGATACATTATGGCAAATATACATATAATTCACCAAAAAGACGGATTCATGGACTTCATTTCTTCGGCTTCCTATATAAAATTGCAAAAACCGTACAAATAAGTCTAAATTCATACATGCTACTTTTCTTTGTATATCCATACGATTGAGAAACAAAACACCGCGAGGATTGTTCGATTTTTGCAGATATACCGGAATACGCTGAATCACAGAATATCCGGTTCCGACCTTCTGCCGTGCGGACATATGAAATGTCTGCCGGCTGACGGATGTTCAACTGTATATTTATGGATTCATTTTCAGCGTACCTGAAAATCGGCTTCAAGCCGGAATCCGGAAATCGTGCAGAAAGTCTGTATATCCGTGAAAATTGAAAGGACAGGCATCCGCAAGTGAGAATATCTTAAAAATATGAGACATGGTGAATACCGGCACATTAAACAACCATGATAAACACAAGCACTTTACTGTATATTTTTTGATACCTGCTTACAGTTTCAATCCGAAAGCCGCATTCTGAGCCGTTTTGGAAAACCGGACTTGAAAAAACGGCCCGAGGACAGAGACCGAATCCGCACCCGTGGGCACATCCTCCCCAATCTTTTTATTTTTATTACACCGTTGAATATCAATAATTTATTAGGTTTACTTTTGTATAAAGTAAGCCTAAAAACGTCTTTTTTATTATCTTTACTTACAAATTGAAAGCGAAAAAAAACTTTTCAGTCCTATTTTATCCGTTTTAAGTAGATAATAGTCTGATAATCAATAAACAAAACAAATTTTGATTTTATACATACATTGAAACGGGGCTTTTTTGATTTTTGCAAAGGAAAAAATTTTTTTCAAAGAAAATCACTTTTTCTATTTGATTGATATTCAATTACTTATAAACCTTCCTCGCGTGTGTGCGTTCCATATTCGCAAAAGGGTTGTTTTTGAAACAATCAAAAAAAAATTTCTCAAAAAGTTTTGCAGTTCTGAAAAACGGTTTTATAATAGTCATGTACTCGAAAGCCAAACAAACGGCAAACAAGTACGGAGAAAAACGAATAAAAAAATAGATAGTAAAAAAAAAGATTTAAGAAACAGACAGACCAAACCGCCAAGAGCGAGAAACAAAAAGCCTTTTTTGTGGGAAACCTATTTTTGAGGCTTGGAAAATCAAAAATTCGCTTGTTCGCTTTGGAGCGATTAAATAGGGTGTTAAATAACCACACCGAGCAAGACTACAAACCAATGTAGCAAGTTGGAACGGCTAAAAACGTGTTTTTAGACCGCATACACAAAGCACGCAAATTTGGGAGTGCAAGTTGTATGAAAAAGGACGTGTAAGAATAATGCCATAATTGCGCCCAGTGCGCTCGGAATAAAATGCACGGTAACGGTAAAAACTATCCGTATAGGGGACGCCGGTAAATGTATATGCCAATGCTATGCGCAATACCCGGCTCGGCAAAACGCCTAAATGCCTCACCTTAAAGTTATCTGCCGGATTGGAAAAGATCCGGGACGTGCCAAAGAAACGTCTTGTCGAAATTGGAGTAAGCGAGCGTTTGCCATGATGCGAAGTTACAGGTATTTGTCATTTAACATTGCAAATATAGTATTTTTTTTGCGAGCAAACTATAGGGCACGTTAAGAAAGTTGCGGAAATGAATTAAAACCCGCGCATGTAGGGTGAAATACATGGGCGGGTTATGGGCACGTGGCAATGGCTGCCACATTTCGCAGCAATGTGAGATTTCCGGTTCGATTCCGGAAGTGCCCGCAATACGCACTTTTGCGTAGTAACTAATACTTTATCATTATGGCAACAAGCAGATTAAATTCAGAAGAGTTTGTAAATTTGGTGAACGGGTTGAAAGGCGTGATCCTTGTGTACAAAAGTACAGACCGTGACGGCAATGAAAAAGAAACCGCCCAACAGTTCTTCGGTGCGGATTATGAACCGAAAGACAAGACGCAGGATGAAATTTTCCGTGTATGGAAAAATGTGGTGATGACTTTCTGGGCTGTCAAAGCCGAAGAAATCAAATTGCGTGAGGCGAACGACGGCATCCGCTCGAAACTCCGTGCCACAACTCCGTGTGCCGTCATCTTCCGCACCGAAAAGGGTGAAACGGTGAAACGCTTCGAGTTGGAAGAGTCCGTATGGGCAAAAATCGGTCTTGTACCGACCAAAAAGGACTTTGAACGCACGGCACGTGACTACAAGAAAGCTATCCACGCCGCCGCAAAAGCGTCCTTTGATGCGCTTGGTTTCCGTATGGCGCTGCCAAGAGAAGCGGAACAACCGGTACCACAACCTGCCGAAGTCCCGGCAGCAGTGACCGTAGAAACGACTGCCGGAACCGTGGCGGAACAGGCGGGCGCCAAAAGCAAGGGCAAAGGCAGAAACACAGGCAGAAACAAAGCAACCGAACAACCGGCTGCCGGACAGTCCCAAGAACAGCCTGCTGAAATAACCGCTGAAACAACCGCCGGAGCTGTTTCCGAACAGGCGGCAGGACAACAACCTTCCACTGATATGAAAACTGCCGCCTGATTCATTGGAATTTCCGGTGAATTGCAGGTAACATGCCCGCATTGTATGGCAGTGTGCCGACTTTGCGGGCTTTTTCCGTCCAACTGTCTACATATCACTGTATGCCAATGGTATATCCTGCAACAAAGTGGTTTGTGAGAGTAAAGATGTTGCTATTTGCCGTATCACCGCCATTGTTATACAGCGTGGCACATCCGGACAAACACTTGCGGTCAAAATGCCGCCATCAGCATAACTCCCGTTTTACAGGGAGATGCCGGATTAAATTCACGGGTGCTTCAGGTCTTGGCTGAAAACGGGTTCGATTCCCGTACACCCACACTTCCAATTTAACTTCCACAATTTACTTCTTTGCGTCGTGAGATGCCGTTCCCACCCCCGACATAACACGGTTGACGTAGTGCAGCAGGGCTGCCTTCAAATCACCCTTCACTGGGTGAGCTACGTCCCGCTGTTATCCCCAGTTTGGAACGTGAGGTAAAAGGAAACACCGGAAACAGATAACTTATAATATATTTCAACATGGTAGAGATATTCTCCACAGACCGTACCATGAGTCTGGGCTGCTTTGTAAATTTCAAGGCTGCCAAAGGTACACTCAGCGGGCTTGCCGATGCCGGGATACTCAGCGAAAAACCGGCTGTCATGGTGTGCAGCTACAAGAATGACGAACCGCAACAGGAATATGTCGCAACTTATTCCGGCGGGAAATGGCATACGCCACGGATACCCAAAGTTCCCCATGCCGTCGAAAACAGGACAAAAAGACGCCACAGGAAACGTTTGCGCAAAGAATACCCGACTCCGGAACACTGCTTCCGTGAAGGGTTTCCTGACTGGATGAACAGGTCATACCCGGTGCCATATGCCGACAATCTCAGAAGTTGCAACCGGAAATGCCGGATACATGCGGTATAATGCAATAATCAAAACAAGACATAATCACATGAGAACATTAGCAGATGTAAAAAGAAAAATGGAACTCGGTTCCAACTGGCACTGCGTCAGGCTGTCCGGAGGCAACGAGGATATGGGCGTACGTGAGGTCGGCAAAGTACAGGGCAATGCCGTGGCTTTCCTCAGCGGTGGGAAACTCTCGTGGCTCTGGTGGCCAAAAGCAAAGGACGTGCAGGTACAAGGCAACTCGTTTACCATATTCCGAAACGGGAAGCCGGCACTTCGGTACACCCTTGTGGAACAGGCGCCACAGACAGTCAGTACAAAATAATATGAATTAATAACAACCATGGGGGCGGAATGCCCCTATGCTTTTACAAACAGGAGAAAAAAAAATGGCAAAAATAACGGAAAAACAAACAGGAGAACCATGGGAACAAACAACTTATCCACCCACCGGTGTGGTGTAATCCTGCGCGGAATCTGCGGCGGAGCCGCATTGAAAGACAAGTCACCGCAGATTTCAGAAGACAATACCGTCATAACCTGTGGTGCGGAACTCAGTATCTGGGATATCTGTGCCATATCGAGCGATGCCGAAGCCTTTGGGCTGCAGGTCAAGTTCGGTTATGACGGACATACAAGAATCACTTTCACCCCTAAAGAACAACCGGAATGAAATCATATTACTACATGGACTGCCTGCACCGTGAAATCTTCCTTGAAGAGGAGGATATTCAGGCCGTGCCGGAATCAGGCAGGGCAGACGAAGCCTGTTCCGCCATTGCCGGGAAACCGTATGTCGTGGAGCAGTTCATGGCGGACTCTTTCCGGACCCTCAAAGACGCGGTCAGCCGCCTGTGTGATTCCCCCGATGTTAAAAGCCGCCACGACGCTCTGATGTATATTGTGTGGACGGCGGCACTGGACATCAGGGAACGGAGGCCCCTGCGCCATGGCGAAGCCGCCGTCAAGGTAACCCGTGAAGACGGTTTCGTGTGGCTGCTTGTACCGGCGGAAAATGCCCGGAAGCTATGGGAGGCGGATGTCTTTGCCCTGTACAGGCTTTATGCCGATGATTCGGAATCCCTGATCGAAAGCGAGGCGGATTTGGAATCGACCATCGAGGGCGGATACCAGATAGGTATCGAGGTGGGGCTCGCCTCCGTAATGGGCCATGCTGCTCGGATAAAGCAACAATAAAAATCGGAAACAATCAAATAATCAAGAAGAAAGGTATGGAAACAACATTATTGACAAAGGAAAATGCCCACCGTGTGACCATGGTGCGGCGTGTGGATGCCCCGGAAAGCGAGCCGGTGGCGTTTCTTTTCAGGGGAAAGAGACACGGGTATTGCAGCTATTCCCACCTTGTCGGGAATCCGGGTGGGGAAGAAATCCTCGCCCCGGCGAATTTCAAGGACTGGGAGGTTGTGGAAGTGGCGCATCCGGGTTATTTGGAAGACTACTTCCGCCGGGCGTGCGACTCCTATAACCTCACCTCGTTCTCACCCGAAGAGCGGGGTGAAACGGACATCGCCTCGCACGAAAAGGAACTGCACGAGGATTTGCAGTCTATGCCCGAACAGCAGCGGGAACGTTACATGGAAAACTACAAACGCTATTTCTCGGCAATGATTGCCGCCAACAGCCGCTGTGCCAGTGCGATGATCACGGGACCTGGGAGATTTAACACCGCCCGTAACGAAAAGGCCTGCAACAGCCACAACAAGAGCGTTACGGCATTCAGAGAGTGGCGCGAACGTGCCCTCGAAGCCGCCAAGCCCGAAGAACAGCGTGCCGAAGAGGAATGGCAGAGGGTCAAAGCTGACATCGACGACACGGCCGCCACCATCCGTGGCATTGATACGGGCACATTACGCGGTTATAGCCGCTCCCTTTTCGTCGGCAATCTTGCCGGACGGCTCTCCACATATGCCAACCATGGCAATGTCGAAATAATCGACCGTGCCGTCGCCCGCCTCCGCGAGTGGAACGGCAAGGGCGGGAAACCCGTCGTCACGGAGCGTCATTCCATCTTCAAATACCCCGAGATTGCCCGCAAGGTGCGGGAGAAACAGTAGGAACAGGCCGGCCGTGAGAACCGTGAAATACCGTTTGACGGCGGCAGACTGGTATGGAATTACGGGGAGAACCGACTGCAGATACTTTTCGACGGGAAACCGGACGAACAGACCCGGACACTGTTGAAAAAGACCGCATTCAAATGGGCGCCGAGCCACCAGGCATGGCAGCGGCAACTGACACTGGCGGCAGAATCCGCCGCACGGCACGTATTGCGTATCGACTTCTAACATACCGGCATCATGAAATACATCATAGATTCACGTTATTTCGACGGGACATGCCTCACGTCGATGTCGGATGACATGCACAGCGACTACGGCGGCGAGACGCTGGAAGCACTGCGCGAAAGGGAGAAGAACCCGCACCTGGCCGCCGTATCACCGGGACGCATGACACAGCTTGTGAAACGTTATACCCAGGCACTATGCAAGCCCTTCCGTGAAATTACGGAGGAACGCTACTACGACCTGTTGGAATGCTTGCCCCCGGCGCGTATGGGTAGCGGATGGTTCTTTGTCGGGGAACCTTACTATGGTGACCTATATCCGTTCTGCTTCCGCTCGCAGGAGCGGTTCTTCATGGCGGAACGTTCCATACGTCTTTCCGACGGGAAACTCTCCCGCCAGATCAGGGAACATGCGGAGAGGCTGAACCGCCGTCCCACTCTCGTCAAGGGCACGCCGGAGGTGCGCTACATGGCATGGTATCGGTCGGACGTGGCCTATATCCCGTACTCGTTCATACTGGACGGGAAAAAGCGGTTCTTCCGGAATCTCGCCACACGGACGGGGGTTGAATTCTACGATCGCAGTAATCGGAATGAACTGGCGGCATTGCTGCGGAACCTGCGCGGGAACGATTATGAATACTGCACTTTCTACTCCCAAAAGAAGGACCTCTTCGAGTTCTTCGACTGGCTGCGGCAGAACAAATACACGCTGGAAGTCCAGGGCGACTTGTTCGACTTCGCTCCGGACCGTTCCTATGTGGACTTTCACGGCAACGTGCGTGAGTATTCGGCCGTGTTCCATTACCACGTCTATTCACGCGAGCTTTTTGGCCATATCATTAACCAACTGCGCACCGTGAAACGATTTCACGCATGGTGCAGGGAAAAGCAGGGAGGATAACCATGGATACGCTCGACAAACTGCGCATCATCGAAAGTGATGCCGTGCCCAAGGATGATGCAAAGATAGAAAACCTCACTACTTCCATCAAGATCACCCACTCCTGCGGTTGCGTGATGGTGGAACATTTTGCCTGTGGAAATCCTACGACGGTACGTAAGGAGGAAAGCCCGGAAAAATACAAACGGCTCCTTGCTGAAAGAAAATATCATGTCGAATCCTGTAAAGAACATAATCCTGAACGACAATGACACAAATCATCAGAACAGACGGGACACGCCAGGAAATATGTCCCGCAAACGGCACCGACTTCACGTTGAAGGAGATGCAAGCGATAGTCGGCGGAAATATCGAACTGGTAGAACTGGACGAAAAGACGACGATGGTCGTGAACGAGGAAGGGAAACTTTTGGGCATGCCCTACAATGCCAGGGCGGACAGGGAATTCCATTCCCGTTTTCCTTCTTCAAAAGACTTTATCGTCGGCAATGTACTCATATGCAACAACAATCAAATCAGATAAAAATTATGGATAAAGAAAAAGCAAAAGCGCTCAGCGAAATCCTCGCGCGCTACAAAGAATTACAAGAGAATGACAGTGTAAACCTGATCGAATTTCATACCGCTGACGGGCAGAGACACGGTATCGGCAACCCGGAAGCCATCAAGCTGTTGCTTTCGGTGGCGGTCATCGAACTGGAACGCCAGCTCCGGGCCGCACAGTTCGGTGATATTCCGGAAAGCCTGGAGAACAGCCGCGAGTACAAGGCGGCCAAACAGCTGGAATACGCCATGAACGATTTGGGATTCAAGTCCGAACGTTTCGCCCAGGCTCTTCCTTATTTCCACAAGACACTGGAACAGACATTCTTCCGAACTGTAAAAGCCGGAATTCTCGCCATGGCGGAGCGTGACCCGCGCCGTATCGACGGGCGCAATGAGGCTTCTTACGAAATGTGCCGGATGCTGGCCCCCATGTTACAGGATACCGGACTTCCATTCATCTAAAAGGGCATGTTCATAGACGAGAGGACACAGAACCGGATTCATGCCATCCCCGGCGAGAGCATTTCCCATAGCACGATGCGTGCGCAAGACCTGATCCCGGTGTTCATGGATGTTATCCGTGACACACCGGAGTACGTGCAGATGATGAATGCCGTCCCCGCCCATGTCATGGAAGACAAGGATGCTGAATGGTGGAACAGCGATGACGCAGCCGGATTGCAGGAATCGCTGTTCGACACGCTTGACTGCTGCTCCCCGGAGGATTACTATTTCGGTGCCCACCCCGGTAACGGCTCCGATTACGGATTTTGGAAAATGGACAAATGAATGCCGGAACATGATACGGATAAAAAAAGACAAATGGCATGGCATCCTCAAAGACGGGGTTTGTATCGGGCAAATCTATCTTGCCCGTGCCGAAAGCAGGAAATTGAGATACTGGGCAATCTCTTGCGTGAGTGGAATCGGTTTCAACACTTTCAATGAAGCCCGCAGTTATGCCAAGAATTTCCTTTAATAAAAGAACCGCATGATAAATTGGATACAACAGATGCTTTTGCGCCGCAAAAAGACGGACAAAGGCAGAATGACACTCAGGAAGGTGCAGGAAGAGTATGGCGAGAACGACGTATGCATGGGAGAACTCCTTGATGCCCTTCCTGCTGACGGACTTTCCATAGAGGAAGCGTTCGGGCTGGCTATCGCCGCCAAGAAATGGGCGGACGGAGACCGTTTCTACCGGAGTATCAACGATGGGGAACCGGAAGAATTGTAAACAACAACAGAATAATGAAAACAAAGAAAAATGGACAGATATGATTTCATAAGATTCGGGGAACAGGTACGCTGGTACAACGAAAGCGAAGACCTGATGGAAACCATGCAGGTGTGCTGCCCCGTATATCCTCCCGTGCAGGGCGACACAAGGGTACAGCTGGTATCAGCCGGAATAGAGGCGCTGCAATCGGGATGCGGGTCGGAAAAGACGGTCAGGGTCTCGCAGCTCGTGCCCTTCATAAGCCACTTCGGCAGGGGATACTGGGAGGCTCTCACACAGGCAGCAGACAACGGGGCAGGCACGGACCTGCTCGAAGCGGTGATCAGAAACAGCTGTCTGGGCCTGGGAGAACAGATATGCCTGCTTTGTGGCAAGGCGTCGGCAAGCGTGCACGCTGCATTCTGCAGGGTATATCCCGAAGAGGGAAGCCTGCTCGACGTCATTGAGTGGCAGGGAAAGGAGTACCCCATAAGGAAGCTGACACTGTTCCGGGGGACGGAACAGGAAATGGAAACAACCGTATCGGTCACCGCATTGCAGAGGAAGCTCATCGGACGCAGGAGCGGCGCACCCGTTTCAAAAGCCGCAGAAAGGATCGACGAAGGTATTTATTATTACTGTGAACAGGAAAAGGAGTTTCTCCTCCCGCAAGAAGGCCTCACCGCATTTGTAGAAAGGGGATGAAACTGGGAAATGATACGATATACACAGATAAAGACAATTGAAAATGAAAAAAGAACCGAGTAAAACGCAAGAAAACGGCATATCGGATACCGGCATTCCCATGCCGGACGACATCCTGCTGAGACTTGTCAAGGAAAAAGATGCCGGCAAAGAATATATGGCCGCTATCCGTGAAAAACTTATGCGCCTGCTCAAGGAATACCTTGGGCAAAAATACGGGCGGAAAGTCCGCTTCATCCTTCCGACGGGTGATCCGGCCGGTGACCTGCTGGACGGGAAGGGATTCTATCCCTGTTCGGTGACCATATACGACAAGTACGGTTTTGCAGCCTGCAGCAGTGCCGTATCGGTAGAGCTGACTGCGGAAGGAAAAATCCTCATCCCTACCGACGAGGCCGGAAAAATCCACGACGCGGAAGAGTACCTCTCAAATGACGACCTGCTGTCCTTGTGCGGAACGGTAGAAGAATACGAACGGCTGTTGCCTGAAATCCGCAAGGAACTGGCAGAAAACAGGAACTGGAAAGAATTTGCCCGAAGAGTGCTGGAGGAAGAATTCCCGCAGGCAAAAGCTGGGGTACGGGAGGAGTTTATCCGGGACTGCTGGGAGAACCTGCAGACAGAAAGTTATAACCTCCAACGCTTTGAACGGTATTGTCAGGAAAAATAATAAAAAACAGACGAACCATGTCAGACAAGATATTACAAATGTTCTTCGACATCGGCCGGTGGAAAAAGGCCATTGAGAAAGGAGTGCTGAAAGACATCCGGAAAGACCAGCTTATCCGGCTGACCGACGAGCATACCCGTATGGCCATGGCCGATGCCATGATACAGGGGAAATACGAAATCGCTCCCCCGCATACCGCGCAGATACCGAAGGAAAACGGCGAGTTCCGTACGGTATACATCAACGAGCCCGTTGACCGGGTAGTGCTGGGCATCGCCAACGACCTGCTCTTTGAGCTCATGCCGGAAATGGTACACCCCTCGTGCAAGTCCTACCAGAGCGGTATCGGCTGTGGCAGCGTAGTCACCGAGGCCAGCCGCCGGATAGCGGAAACGAGAGGCGGCGGCATTCTGGGCTGGAAGTCGGATCTGAGCAAATATTTCGATAGTGTGCCGATACGGTACATTGACGAGGCGTTCGACAAGGTCGAGGCCAGACACGGACGCTCCTCCTTAATTGACGTGCTCAGGAAGTACTACCACAACGATCTTTACTTCGATGAAGACAACCGCCTTCAAGCCAAGTACCAGTCCCTCAAGCAGGGATGTGCCGTGGCAAGCTGGCTGGCCGACGTGCTGCTCCACGATCTTGACGGGGAACTGTCAGGAATGACGGGCTACTACATCCGATACTCGGACGACATGCTGTTCATCGGGAAAGACTACGGGAAAGCAATGCAAGTGCTGGAACAAAGGCTCGGTGAGAAAGGCATGAAACCCAACCCGAAGAAGGTGGAATACCTGATGTCCGACCGCTGGTTCAAGTTTCTCGGGTTCAGCATCAAGGGGGACATGATCTCCCCTTCGGCAAGCCGTATCAAGACCTTCCAGAAAGAGATTGAACTTCGCACGGTCCGTAATCCCCGCACGACCCTGGCAAAAGCGGTAAATGCCGTCAACCGCTACCTGTATAAGGGCAACGGTGAGTTCAGCTGGGCGACCCTGGTGCTTCCGGTATGCAATGTCCGCAGGGACCTTGACGAACTGAACAAGTTCGTGATGGACTGCCTCCGGGCCGTAAGTACGGGCAAGCGGAAGGTAGGCGGCCTGGGATATGTCAGTACCGGGCAGGACGGCTGCATTGTCCGGGGCAAAGGGCGCAACGTGAAGGCGAACCGGGGCAAGACCCCGGGAATCATTCCGGGCTACCTGACCATAGGATGCATGCGCGGCGCCTTATTGACGAGCCGGGCGGTGTACAATACGCTGGTAGCATCGTTATAGGGCATGCCGGGCACACGGCAGAACGGGTGAACGGGCAGGTTATTCAACGTTACAGGCTTATAACCAGAATCCATATAGGAATTAACCGGTCTAACAGCCGGTTAATCCCACCTTGATTCTGGCTGCGCCTGTAATGTATCGGGAAATTAGAGTCATGTGCCGTCTGTCCCGCACCCGTTACCGGAGCACACCGGGAAAGTTCAAGGAATAGGTTTGGGCATCCCGCGTACCGACGTCTTCTTTCCGAGTCTGAAGGCGGCTGACCGTCGCCTTCGGACTCCGCAGAAGACCCATACGCGGGATACATCGGAAGCATAAAGCCATGTGCCGGTATTATGAGAACTTTCAGTCTTTTCCAGCACGGGAACGTGCGGTTCGGGGGAATGGATTCAGCCCGCTGTCCCCGATAAGCCCGTATCGCGCCGTCGTATCCCTAACGTCATACGACGGCGCCATTCCGGCTTCCGCCACAGCAGACATCGGACCTGTAAAGGAACGTGCCGGCATTCCGGGAACCGCAAAAAGAACAGCACAGGACAAAGGGGGCAAGGCCGGGATTTCAACAGAGCCGCGATTTACGCGGCTGGAACCTTTGTCATCTCCTGCTAACACGACAGATGACACAGGGTCCAGCCGTACTCGCGGCCCGTATCAGGTTTTTAAAGGGATGTGCCGTCCGGATGAGCCCCCCTGAACAGAAGGTAGCGCGACCGCATATGCACGAGGGACCCAAATTCAAGATACAGTATTCAAGCTTGGTCCTGAGCCAGGCAACTACCTGGTTCAGGACCGAAGTCCTACTGTATTTATCAGGGCTATAAAGATACGCGCCAGGGGTTTGAGTGCCATTAATTGTAAACAGGTGAGAAAATGGAAGATATTTACCGAGAAACCGTCACCGCCATAGAGAACGGCGCAAATTTCCGGATTGATTTCCAGTCCAGAAGTTTAAAAGTAAACGGGAGACACATGATACGGAACGGCAGGCATGATGGCGCTCCGTGGTTGCCGGAGTACGGCTGCGGGGATTTTTTCACGGATGTGGAGGAGCTGTACCGCCGCTATAAACATTCGATACCATCGGAGCGCAGCCAGAGCAAGTCCCGCCGGTATTTCATGGCATTGCCCGAAAGTGACCTCGAGGACGGGGACATGCTGTACGGGCAACACCGGGACACCGCGCAATTCGAGCTGGAATTCTATATCCTCTGCCGGATTATGGGCGGGTTCACATGGAATCCCGAAACGATGGGCAAATGGTTCTGGCAAAGCGAAAAAGACAAGGACCTGGTGATACTCAGAGAATGGGTGGAGCCCGGAAGTAATCAACTATTAACAAATTCACAATGAGCAGAAAGAAACAAGAGACAAAAATCCTGTGTCCCGGATGCGGCACGGAATTCGCCATCGCGGACAAGGAATTTACCGCCACGGGTACTGTTATCGGCAAGAATTCGGGTTTGGGCACGGTCTATCCGGCGGTGCCCGGCCATAATCCCCCCGCCGGACTTCCCAAAGGGGCGCGGGAGCGTATCGAGGCGCTCCGAGACGCCGGTGTGGACGTGAGCTGCCTGTTCGCCATGCAGGGAGCCGAGGGCGGCGAGTACGTTGCCTCCAACAAGGACGGGAAACTTACCATCCTGGATGACAACGACCCGATATTCAGCAGCATCATGGCACAGGGTACCGTTCCCAACAACCGACTCTTCCGCCGGAGGGTCATGGCACAAATGTTCCATATGATGTCATACACGCATTACCGTGAAAAAGAGCCGGCAGGGGTGAGTGAGATGATTCACCGGAAAGGCTATGATTACCAGTGGAAAATGCTCTTGAACGAGCTGCACGCCCAGATGAAGATGGAACACAAGGACATCACGGGTTTTGCCGAGAGAAACCGCTGGTTCAACCGTGACGTGGTTTTGGCCATCGCGAGCGACTATGTCAGCGCGCTGAAAAAACACGTGGGCAACCTGGAAACAAGAAAATGCAAGGGAGTTCCCTACAAGCGTGTACACGGCCGTAATATTTTCGTGGAGGACCTGCAATCCAAACTGTACTACCCGCTTTCCATCGCGATAACCCACATCAGGCACGCGCTGGACGCCACACAGCTTTACAACGCGGTCAGACAGTTCAATGACCGCCGTATCCGGCTGCCATGGAGCACTCCTCAAAGCAAGGCATGGATGGACGCTTATAAGGGCGCCGGGGCGTTCTTTACCATGCAGAACCTGATCCATTTCCATGGCTGCACGGCCATTGATGACTCGGGGCGCAGGCTGGACAAGTACCAGTCACTGGCGTTCCTATCAGCCAAGGCGGAAGAGTATAAAAACGGAGAAGGATGGCGGTTGCTGGCAGTCCTGAAAAAAATGCTGGCGGACAACAATATCAACATCAAAAAGAAGATGGCGGCATGGCGTAAAAAATAGGACGTCATCTCCATCCGCCCGGTAGGCGGCACGGTGTGGCGGGTCAGAATAAATCAGTACTCCCTCCATTGAAATGATGCTCATCCCTGTTAACACAAGATGAGCATCTTTCAATGGAGGCATTACATCGAAAACGTAAAGAGATGCCCCTGTTTGACGACCACACCGCTATTCTAATCAAAACGACATAATCCTTTTTACGATGAGCAAGAAACAACTACGACGCAGGGCCTACCTGCTGCACCGGTTACGAAAACAGGGTATCCGATGCCTGACACGTTGCCGGACCATCTTCTACCCTTACGGGGAGGATCCTAAATCAGTACCGCATATCTGCAGCCTAATAAGCGAGTTCCATTTCCATGTCCAGTTTGAAATACCTGCCTGACATGAAACCGGGAGACATTGCAACATTGAAAGTGCCCTACAAGGGCTATCGCCGCATAGAGCTGGTGGAACAGCTCCAATACACCTGGCTGGCACGCATCTGTGAGAGCGGAAAGGAGATCGAAGTCCATGAGGACGAGTTTGAACCGGATTAAAAGAATGGAACAATGAAAGGAGAACAACAGGAAGAACGCGTACCGAACTTTATCGGCAATGCCGTCATTATCCTCACAGCCGCCCATCTGGGCTGCGAGGTGGAGATGCTCGCCACCGCACAGGAGGTGTGTCGGACGAAACGCCTGCCCGAGGCGATGCTGCTGGGCATGTACGAGAAGGCCGCATGCGATGCCGTGTCGGCTGTCCGGAAGAGAGGTCTGGCAGAACAGGCTGACCGTCTCGGGGAGATATTTTACAGGACGGGGGAATTTCCCCCGCCGGAAGAAGACAATACATAAAAAGGAGTAACAAATGAAAACAAGGACTTTTCAGGAAATATATGATTTCTGCCGTACGGACGATACCTACCGGAGCTATTTCGAGGCATCGGACGAGTCCCGCATTACCGGAGCAAGGGCAAGAAAGTACTATTACGGCGACATCCGCCGAGGCCAGTGCCGCGTGGGGACATTCATCTACTGCCAGTCGATGCGGCAGCTTGAAAGGTTCCTCGGGGGCGCAAGGCAGGACCACTACATCCATGTTGACCCGCCGGCCTGCCGGGAAGTGAGCCTCAAGGACGATATGTTCCCCGGTCAGACCGCCTATATCGTGGTACATGTCAGGAGGCAGGGTGTGCAGATTGAAATCGAACACCCGCTGCATGACGGATGGGTGCATTTCACGGCCCGCTCCCACCGTCCCTTCACCAGGGAAGGGATCATAGCCGAGGCGAAGTCCTACATTGACAGCCACATCCTGCTGGCACCGGGCAGATACCGGGACTTGCAGCTGGAACACATGGTTTCCAAGGAACAGTTCCCCGCATGGTACAGGCAGTATAAAATGAGGCTGCACGACCGGGCGGAAGCCGAACATCGGGACATGGTGGACAGATACAGTCACAGGAACGACCTCACCTACGGGGAAGCCCGTGACATGCTCGCGGCTTCGGGCATATTCTTCGACCTGAACTGCGACGAGTTCGAGCGGGACGAGATTACGGAACAATTTGTAAGACTTTGTAACAAGACATAATACCCAGGCAAATGAACCTATATAATCAAATCAAATATAACGGGTACCGCATCAACATCTATTATGATGATGACGCCCGAAGCCCGCATGAAGCGTATGACAATCTCGGTACGCTTTATACGGCACATCGTCGCTACCGCCCGGAGAAGGAGTTCGATGACCACTTCGATATCGACAAGGTTTTTGAAGGGCATATCGGAAATTTCCGGGAATCGTTCCTGAAGGAATATATCGCCCTGCCGGTCTACCTCTACGACCATGGCGGCATTACAATCTCCACCTCGCCGTTCAGCTGCCCGTGGGATTCCGGATTTTTCGGAATCATCGCGGTGCCGTTGGACAAGGTACGCCGGGAATACGGGTGGAAGAACATCACCGCGAAACGCAGGAAGCGGATCGAGGGATACCTGCAAGACGAAATCAGTACCCTTGACAACTACTATACCGGGGAAGTTTTCGGGTATCGCATCATGCCGGAAAGTGACGATGACAATGAACTGGACAGTTGTTGGGGATTCTATGGTACGGAATGTCTGAAAGAATTGGAAGCCGAATGCAGGCATATTATTGACGGGCAGAATAAAGCAGCAGCATAAAATAGAAAAATACGCATAATAACTGGAAATACAATGAAGACATCATACGGACTTGAATTTGACACGGTAACAGAAATCGATCCTGAATGGAGCGACTATGACAAGACGATAGCAGGATGTCACCTGGCCAATGCCGGGGTAGTCATCGTGGATACGGAATACGGGCAACCGATAGACAACGAGCATGACCTTGAAGAAATCTACCGGATTCTCGAAAAGAAAAAGACAGGCCATACTAAAAATGAATGACATGGAAGAAAAACGGGATTATAAGGAAATTAAGGTACGCCTGCACCATATCGACTGCGGAAACTGCACGGAAGTGTGGGAGATACAGACAGAGAAGGGTAAGCCCAGACGCTATCTGGGACGTGACGACGGTTATGGACCGAAGGAGTGGTACACGCTCTGCGATGCTCCCTACGGCTATTGCGAACGCGACTGCCATGTGAGGAAGGACCTCACCCTCATTGTCTGCGACAAGGATTGGAACGAGGTATTGCGAGACGGAACGGACAGGGAACGCTTTCCCGAAAGTTTCCCTTCACTGGACGAGGCATGCGACAAGGCATGGGACAAGGTCGTGAAAGGGCTTCCGCATGTAACACGCAAAGGTTTCGGGCAGTGGATCACCAAACAGTCATTCCTCCCGCTCAGCCAGACCGAAGAATTGAATTGGCGGGATAGCTACTATGAGGAAGAAGCGAGCAAGATACTCTCACGTTTTACATGGATCGGTGAAGAGTACGCCATATTCAAGGTTACCCAGAGGCACACCAAGTGCGACGCCCGATGGTACGAGTATTACGCGGGGAAGACAAACCGGCAGGAACACGAGTGGTATATCCGTTTCTTCGGTTACGAGTACCATGACCGGCATATCAGCGACGTGCTCCGGACACTCGGCAGGCGGTGCGACGACATCATCCGTACTGCGGTGGAAACCCGCACGGACCACTATTACGGGCGTACGGTTTCCCACTTTATGGACGAATTTATCGGTTATGACTTGTCCTATGAACAGGTCCGTGATGCCAAGGAATGCAGGTTGCGCAAGGCACGGGAAGACTACAACGAAGCGAACGCCTACTATTACAAACTGAAAGAGAACGAGGAAAGCATCCGTGGTATCGAATCGATGCTGCACTGCATAAGATAACAAATCCGAAAAATGAAAAGATAATGGACAGAAAACTACATGTAGCCAGAGTCTGGCAAATCGAATACAAATATCCGGGTATGTATGGCGGGGACGGTCAGGATATCTTTTATGATATCCTGACAATGTTCGAAGTTGATAACTCCGCAGAAGACGCCTATACCGATGACTTCGGAATAGCCCGTTCGGGTCTGCAGCAGCTAAGAAAACATATCTCAGAACAGGATGAAACCTTCCGGCAGAATGCCGAAGAATTTTATTCCTGCCTGGCAAAGGCCGGGATGGACCGGGAAAAATTTATCGAAGTACTTGATTGTCTAATCAACGGCAGTGACCAAAGCGATGCCTATGTGCATGTCTCATGGTTTTAATGATATGCCATGAAGGCGTTTCGAGCAAACCTGCCGTAACATCAAACCTGTATGAAACCTAAAGATAACGGGCTGGCCAACCTTCATGACCGGAAACGAGAGGAACGCGGTTTCTGCTGCATGCAACTGATCATATTCCTTACAGACAATGGAGTGAAGAGCTGGGATGAATGGCACCGGGCGCATACCGACGCGGCCCGGGGCGAATGCAGATACCGCAAGCGGTGCCCGATTTATGAACGTAACAGACATTTAATGAACAATAAATAATATGGTACTTAATATTGTAAAAAACGACCTGCCTGCCTCACGCATTGAAGAATATGTAAGATGCGTGTTTGACAATGCCAAAGTAAACATCAAAGATGAAAATGCAGTATCCGTCGACATCGAAGTGACCGGAAAGAACGAGCTGCACTCTTTGGAAGGATTAAAAGAGTTGGAATACTATTTTAAAGATTATGATATAAGAATATGGTGACCGCTATGCAACGGGCGGCAAACCGGAAATTGTTCAACTACAGATAAAAAACAAACAATATGGAACAGAAAAAAAACACAAAGCCGGAAACAGACAGAACCTTTCCGGAAGACGATGACACACTTTACCGTGAAATGACAGTGCATATGCCCCGCTGCTATTTTCCGACTTCGCTAGGCGAGAACAGTATCCTCAAATTTGCCGGGGAGGAATTCCGCCGCGTCAAGGACATTGTCTGCCGGCGCTACAACTTCAACGAGGACAAATATATCCGGGAGAACGCCGGCGTATCCCCTTTCGACTCTGTTCGAGGCAACTTCGAGCAGGAAGTGTACAGACGTCTCCGTAAGGATTATGCGCACCTCAGTATCATCTCCATCAGAAGATCACTTATGGAGAAAATCCGCGACGCCGTAAAGAAGGAGAACAACATCATCGGCACGTTCTACCGCAACTGCGGCGTACATTACCGGGAGGTGGAATCACCGGAGTATGAAACCTCCCCGATAGTGGTGGTCCACAATTCCGCTTTTTACGGATACGGCGGTTATGAAAGTGCGACCGTTTATGAACTTTTCATCGACGGGAACGGCAAACTGCTCTGTACGCTCAACGGCGAAGCCGGCGAGGATTTCGATGAGCCCATCGGACAGGTACAGACCGAGGGGCTGCTTGAGATTGCCCACTGGCTGGAAGAACACGGGTTCATCTCTGCTGATGTCAATGACGACGGGATTGTCGTATGCGAGGAGTGCGGTTCAGACAATATACAGACCCAGGCATGGGTGGATCCGAATGCCCGTACATTCATCGGTAGCACGGGGATAGACCGCTATGACAACTGGTGCAACGAATGCGAGGACCATCAGCCATTCTGTACTTTAAAAGAGTTCAAAGAACGCATGGAGGAATGGTGGGACTCGTTGGACGAAAATCAAATGGAACAGATCACGGGTTGCCGTCAGGACAAGTGTCCGGCCGGAGACAACCATCAGGGGTTTGCCGAAACCTGCAATGAATGGTGGGAAAACAAGGGCTACGACGAGAAGCGTAAAATCTGGAAAGAACATAACGACTGCTGACTATGATCTTCAATCTTCTTAAAAGCATACAGAACCTGTTGGTTTCCAAGCCGTCCGGGACAAAGGAGGAACAGGAAATCCTGAACCTGGTCAGCCAGGCACTTCCTGCAATGCTCAATGGGCGTGATACGGAAACACTTGCCGTTAATGAACTGCTGGTACGGATATGTCCCGACACCAAACGGCCGGTCCTCGTATGCCATAACGGCAACGGGCAGTGCCTGTGCCTGCACAATGGGACGACGGAAGAGGATGCCGTCGACGTGGACTTATGGCTGCGTTCCAACGGCAGGGAGTGTAACGGCTACAACAAGTTGCAGGAGGCTGTCGTGGACCTTGCCTACAATGCCGGGGCGGACAACCTGTGGGAGGACAGGGACTCCCGTGCCGTCAATGCCGAAATCGTCCGGTGGGCGGAGGAATTCGAGACTGGACATGCGGGCACTGATTGGGATGCGGAGGACTACTTCCTTGCCATCGACAGGTTTTACAGGGAAAAGACAAAACAAATGAATCCGGTCACAATACCGGCGAACTGAAAAAATGGAAACCGAATGGACAAGGAAACTGCAGAAGAAATCATCCGGGAAAACCGTTATCCGTCCGGATATGACATACAAGACTATCTGTCTGACAATGAGGATACGGTGCTTTCTCTGGAGGACGGAACGGAGCTGCTTGACGACTTCGACCTCTGGAAAGAGCGTTCCGACCTCGAACTTGAAAAAATCATGGACCGGAACTACTGGTCCTCTACTGGTGGATATTAGATTAAAAACAGGAATATAATTATGGTAAGAGAACTTTATCAACGGCTCAGGGAATATTTCAACAACTTACCTGAACCGACAGAAGAGGAAAGACAATTTATCCGGGAGCTGAACGCCGGGTATTTTCCCATCACGTCCGTCCATCGCGATGACCTGGAAGGACAAGGTTTCGATGTGGAAAAGATCAGTGACGACGACATGCAGAATCTGGCGGAAAAGATGGCGGACGATTACCACGAACAGCTGTTCTGGCCCAGCATGGAAGTCATTGCCGGAGAAATTCTGAGTTTCCCGAAAGTAAAAACAAAAGACATTATCTGTCCGAAATGCAATTCGGAAAATATCCGTTATGATATTCACGAAAGCCGGTTCCACTGCGGCGAGTGTTCCCTGGCATGGGATGACAAGTTGTATGTACTCGTGGAATTTCCCGAGGAAAGTGCTCCTTTCGAGGAGCAAGGAACCGGTTACCCGGCATGGGAAAGCGGGGACAACGGGGCGCTTTACGTGTCCGAGGAAGACTATATACGCCATACCGGCAAATCGCCCGAGCGGGACAAGTGTTACCGTGCCGTGTGCTGGCCGGACTCCCAGAAATACATGGGAACGAAAGGTTGTGAGCCCATACAGGATGAAAACGGGATACGGGATTTCGGCACATCGGCATACTGGGTGCCGCTGCTTCTGACGGAAGAAGCGGCAGAGCGACGAATGGACAAGAAAAAGGCACCGGTATGCCCCGAATGTGGGGGCACAGATATTGACATTCTGAGTAACGAGGGCGTGGCCGTATGCAATGACTGCTGCCTTGAATGGCCTTACGCGGAGGATTGAGAATGGAAACGGTAGATGTTTATACGGAACGAGGCGACCTGGTCACCTGTTCCGATTGCGGCAAGGTGATGCTCCTGCCGTATGGAGCGGATAAATGTCCCGCCTGCAAGAAAGAAGGCTGCCTGGCATGGACGGACGAAAGCTTGCGGGAAGCCGACATCGACTCCCTGCTCGAGAGGCACTGTAACCTGCACCAGAAGAGCGAACTGCAACCGGAGGAGTATCTTTCACTTTCCATACTGGTGACCGAGCATATTCCGTATCTGGCCGATAAACCGCAAACAGCGCGTGAAACCCTGTTCCTGCTCCTTGAAACCGGCTCTCTTTTCGAGAAATACTGGCGGGATACAAGATGCTTCCAATCCGAAAATATCTACACGCCCGCCATCAAGACACTGCTTGACAAGCTGGACGTGAAACTGCGAGAGGGCGACACGATTCCGGTAGAATACCAGGATTGCCGCTCCCTGGAGGACTTCTTCAGGGTCGTTGCCGGCGAGCGTCCGGCAAAGGAAGAGGTATCGTTTTCTTCAGATAAGGAGGGAAACTATTATTTCAACGGACGCAAGGTCAAGGTGGAAAATTCTGACGAGTACGCCTACCGCCTGCTGAAAACCAAAATACAGACGAGCTACCGGCGTCCGGTAGATTTTTACTTCCGCTTCCTTGCCCGTTTCGGACCATACGGAACTTATGGCAACGTGTATTACCCGAGTATCACGGACCTTATATGCAGGCGTTACCTGCCTGAAACCGCAAAATGAATTCCGGAAAGGCGATGGACAACGGTTCACCGCCTTTCTTATTGTATAACTTTTTTAATATCAATCATTATGGCAACAGCATTAGCAACAACGGGCGCCCCCGTGCAGTTCGATTTCCAGAACAACAACGTCGAGGTGATGACGCTCGACACGCTCCGGCGCACACACAAGGAAAATGACATCTATGGCAACCCGCTCAAGGGAATCTACCATTACGAGGTGATAGAGCGCATGGCGGGCATCTGCCAGAAACACAACCTGAATTACGAGGTGGAGGAAATCTTCGCCGCCCAGAACAAGAACAAGGCACAGCCCGGCGTGGTCGTCCTGCCCCAGGTGGAACAAAAGTACGGGGCAATGGCCGTCGAGGCGCATATCCTGCGCCGCGTTTATACGACCATCCGCATCAAGGAATGGGAAACGGACGAGCTGACCACGACGCTTGTCATCGCCTTCCATCAGGACGGCATCCAGGCGGCCATCGGCCCGTGCGTCAGGGTGTGCCACAACCAGTGCATCCTCTCCCCCGAACGCAGCGTGTCTAACTACGGGAAAGACAAAGTCTCCACCGAAGAACTTTTCGGTCGTGTAGACAAGTGGCTCTCGAACTTCGAGGTACAGATGAACGAGGACAGGGAACGCATCCGCCTCCTGAAAGCGAAAGTAATTACCCCGGTGGAGATGTACGCCTACATCGGATTGCTGACAGCATTGCGCGTATCGCATGACAGTTCCGACAAGCGTCTTTCGTCCAAGGTGGAGACCTATCCCCTGAACCAGTCCCAGATTTCCATCTTCACCGAGGACCTGCTCAAACTCGCCGAAGAGAAGAAGACGCTCACGGCGTGGGATATCTATAACGTGGCAACCGAAATCTACAAGCCCGGACGTACGGACATCCCGGCCATGATTCCCCAGAACGGGGCGCTGGCCGAGCTGATGCTTTCGGAAGGGTTGCCGGAATCTTAAAAGGCTGCCACGTGACAAGAATCAAGGGACAACTGACGACAGCCGACTACCTGCCCATAGCGGAATATAACAGGCTGGTCCGCGGGCTTGAGAAGGACGGCGAGTACCTGTGGGAGACCTACTGCTGGCTGTCGTTCTGCACGGCATGCAGGGCCTCCGACGTGAGGACCCTGCGCTGGAAAGACATCTTAGGAAAAAGCACCATGACCCGCATCGAGCAGAAAACAAAGAAAAACCGCCTGATCAAGTTCAACAGGGACGTGCAGGAGAAGAACCGTTTCCTGTACGAGATGCTCGGACAACCCGCCCCCGAACAGTACATCTTTCTCAGCCCGCGTACCGGGAAACCTTACTCGCTGGAATACATCAACAGGCTGCTCAAGGTATTCAGGGTAAGGTACAGGCTGCCGATCAGGGCATTCTCCACGCATACCTTCCGCAAGACTTTCGGACGCTATGTCTACGAGCTGATGGGACGCTCGGCCGAGGGCCTGATCCTGCTCAACCAGATATTCCGCCATTCCAACCTGGAAACCACCCGGCGCTACATCGGGCTGGCGCAGGAGGACATCGACAAAGTGTTCGATTCCATACGTCTATGAGAATATTTTCAACGATGCCCGGAAACCGGACAAGAGGTTTCCGGGCTACACTTTATATGGTAACACATCAAAATCAAAATGGCAAACAATGGATAAACCGATATATATAGACACCTATTTCCGTATCGAATCCGGTTACGAATGGGGACGCGGAATGTCAAAGGAAAAGACAGGGGCATTCTTCGCCGAAATCAGGAGACTGTTCTCGCAAAACGGTTTCACAATCGAGGAGTGCAAGTACGGTGGTTGTCCGGATGTCGTGCTGGACAAGACACGGCTCTACTGCCACCCGCAAGAACTATCCGGTCCCGTAAGGAAAGATTTAATCGAACACATCGAGAAGATTTTAACGCAAGGAACGACTTTCCAGTACCTGCGCACCGACACTTACGGCGAGATTCTCGACCTGACGGAGGAGGAAGAACTCGCGTATTACCACGAGACTCATGACATGACTATCGGGGGTGTCTTTCTCGACGCCTTCCGCACCAAGCGCCGCAACCTGTACAAGAGCCGGGAGCAGGTGCTGGAAATACTCGTCGAAAAGCTGCGTGTCAAGACACTCCGTGGGAAGTCCGTTTATTCGAACACCTCCCCGGCATACCGCTATATCAGGGAAACGTACGGGAAAATGGTGTCCGAAGGACGGCTCGTCGAGGGATGCAAGCAAACCGCTTCCGGGAAACTGCCGCTCTGCCGCACGGCAACCGGCAGGGAACTGAAAATGAAAAGACGGGAAGACGACAGGACGGAATGACACGCGGTTCCGTACCGGACATGGCCGGATACCAGTCCGAAGACTTCTGTAAATCATAATTTTCAAGCCGGACTGTCAATCGAAAGGAGGACGACCCGGCTATACTTCAACAACAAGAGATAGCACTATTATGAGCATACAAATCGGAAAACTGTTGCCGGACGGCAGTGTCCGGCACATCAAGGCGCTCCACGAGACGCTTTCAAAAGACCTTGTGAGGAAACTCCGGGTGTTCTATCCCAATGACAGACGGGTAGATGCCCTGCTGTCGCTGGGCGACATACAAAAACTGGGACCGTCACCCTATGGAAAATGGACAGGAACCGGCGATACCGTCCACTGTTTTTCAAAGATCCGTGACGGACGGGAAACACTGCGGCAATCCGCATCACGCATCGCGGACAACGCAGACATTTTCGGCCGCATGGAAGACACGTGCCTCCTGTTCGATAACGGCAGATGGCATGTCATGGACAAGGGAGAATACTGTGAACTGCCGCTCTTCGTCGAAGATACGCCCTCCCATGACAGCATGAAACCGATCACGGTATATGTGAACAACCATGTCCGACTCGAAAAGATAAATACACCGCAGCACTGGCAGGGACTTGAGGAACTCGCCGAACGGGAATCCAGGATACTCTATGTCTACCGGGGGTGCCGCCTTGTGAGAATCGTCCGTTCGTCCAACCTTAAAAAGAAACTGTATGCGGCACAATAACATCGTATCGGCCATAGAATGGCTGCCGGAACACCTGTTCACGGAAGAGATCGTGGAAGCAGCCGTCGAAAGCAAGGAAATAGAGGTGCTGAGCCATATCCCGGGACGTTTCCTCACACCCGGACGTATAGAACGAATCATCGCGGGCAGCACGGAGAGCTGGCACAGCTTCGAGCTGCGCAATATTCCGGAGGCGTACCGTTCGGGAGCAGTCTGTGACTACGCCATGCGCAAAAAACCGAAGAATATCACGGCCGTTCCCGAAGCAATGGTTACCCGAGAAATGGCAGAAGCGGTCATCCGAAACGGACGCGGGGATTTCGACATTCTCGCCTTCATACCTGAACGCCTTTGGGACGCACAACTGGCATACCTGGCCTTGCGCAGCTATATTTACGACCCGTATTACACGGACAGCAGGACAGACGCTGTCATGAAAACGGGGCTTATCCTCGGATATGTCCCCGTTGAGGTAAAGACTCAAGAGTTCTATTACGGGATGCTCGACGGGATGAAAATATTGAGCACGGTTACCGATGCCGTCGTGCCGTCCCGTTTCAAGACTGCGGCATACTACCGCAAGATGGCGGAACATGACCTCTCGCTTGTTCCCGCCCGGTTCTATTCCTATGAGATTCTCCATGCGGCTGTCTGTTCGACCGAAGGGAAAAACTTCATCACAGATCCCCAGTTTTTCAAGCCGTTGTCGGTATATTTGGACGACATGCTGGCGGACCGGTTGATGGAGAAACACCCTTACATGTTCGGGGAGCTGCCGAAGCGGTTCAAGACACCGGAAAGACTGGTCATTGCCATCGATAACAGCAAACGGGAGACGAACTGCTATATCGACGGGGAAACTGAACAATCCCTGCTCACGGTGGAAGTGTGCAAGGCATTCATCCGAAGAAACGGCAACTGCCCCGAATTTCCTGAAAATGTATGGACGCGGGAATTTGTCGACTACTGCATGGAGCACGGGACGAGTTTCCGCTGGTTCCGCCAGATGCCCAAAAAGTTCCAGACCTCCGCGAACACGCAGGCGGCGTATGATTACGGTCATTACCATATCTGTGACTTTGCCAAACGGTTCATCACCCCGCAAATGGCGAAGGAGTGCTACCAGGAGCGCAGTTATGCACATGCCATCCCCGGACATTTCCTCACGGAGTTCTGCCGACAGACCGGACTGCCCGAGAAGTTCTACGGCGGGGAAACCACGATGCTGTCGCTGAAAAACAGCCGTGACGACTATACTTACTGCAAAGTCGGCAATACCTGTCTGGCCTTTTACCTGAAAGAACAATACGAGCCGTCCTCGGCACATCTGATGATGACGCGGTCGGATTCAAAATACTGCACGCCGGAGAAGGTGTTCGACGTGCCTGTCGGAACCTTCCACCGCACGTGGCTGGAAAAGATCGTGGCGGAAAACGACCCCCGCTTTGTCAAACCCCGTGTGGACAAAGCGTTGAAAGCCGTACAGGCGGTCTGCTATTACGGTGTCGAGAAGTTGAAGGACCTGAACCGTACGGAAATCTTCCGCAACACCTTCATGGGTGAGACCATCGGTTACTGCGCCCGCCGCAGGGACCTGACCTACCACAGCGACAACTGCGGGACCCTTATCGAGGGCTTGAAGTTCAAGATCCGGGGAATGGCTGTCCCCGTAACCTTGGCGGAAGACATGACTCCTTATACGGCCGACATGCTGCACCGGAAGTTCGGCTTCTGCTATATCGGAATGACGGCATTCGCCACGGACTACGGCCTGGACATGGAGAAGGCATACACCTTTGCACAGATGCGCCAGATCGTAAGGGAGAAAGGGCACAAGCCGTCATTGAGAAACTACAAACGTGAACTGAAACAAATAAACATCATACAATGAAAAAATACCGGATAGCTATCGAAGAGACGCTCCGTAAGGTCGTGGAGATCGAGGCAGAAACGCCCGGTCTGGCCGTCTGCAGGGCGGAAGACGAATACAATGAAGAGAAACACGTGCTGTCAGCCGACAATTTCGCAGGAGCTGACATCGCGCTCTCGACTGATGACAGCACGGTCATGGAGACTCTGGAAGACGTGGATTTCATCGGATACGTGCAACGCCGTTTCGAGGAATGCCGGGAGTCCATATCCGTCGAAGACAAAGTCCGGCTGGCATTCGGAAGTTTCGACAACGCCCTGTATGAGTTCGGCGAATACCGTAAGGAGGCGGCCCGGAACCGCCCGCAGGTCTACCTGCTGTACCGGAGCGATGCCTGGCACAACCGTTCTTCCATGGAGCTCATAGCCCCGTTCTCCTCCCTCGAAAACATGATGGAGTACCTGCGGCGTAAGAAGAAGGAATTCCGCCTGACGGAAAGTGATCTGGAAGAGTTCAAGAACAACCGGCAGACGAAGGGGCGCGACGAAAACTACCTGTACGAGTCGGATTATTTGGATGTGCTGCCGGAACAGGAACCCGAACTGCCGCCGAAAGATGACGCTTTCTATGACAAGGTTTTCACCTGCGGGCAATCCGAGCTGTCACGCAGGGAGTTGGAATCTCTGCCGGAGCCGTTCGATACCTACCATGTTACGGACGAAGAAATGGAACAGATTGTGTACGAAACGGAAATGGAGACACGGGACCGGCTGCGGCTCGGTAAAAGAAAGCCCATAGATTTTGACAATGACCGCCATAGTGAAATCTGGTGGGAAGAAATGGAAAAAGCAGTGGTAAGGCACGGCGTACCGTACTACGAGGCCGAATAACGAAAATAGAACCTGTTCATCACATGCCATAATGATGACGGGCCGTCGCGGCTACGGCTGCGGCGGTCTTTTTTTTCAAAACGAGGTGAGTATTCCACCCCTTATACAAAACGATTACCTACTCTTAAAAAAACGGATTTATGAAACAGACAAGACAGGATTTCTTCACGGCGAACGGGGAAGGAATCAAAATCATGACATTTACGGAGTTCGCCCGGCATATCCTGCGTATGGAATGCGGGGAAAGTCTGGAACTGTATGCCGTTGTGAACCGGCAGACACGGGAATGCTCCCGGCCGCTCTCTGTCAGAAAGGAACAATGGAACGGTACGCCCTTTTACCTGCTCGGCGGGCACGAGCAGGAAGTCCGTACCATCAATTTTGCGGGTCGTCCGAAAGAGGAGTTTGAAACGACCTGCCATGATGCCTTGGACAGCTACGATGCCGTGGAAAGTATCGGGGCGGTCGTGTCAAGACTGCGTGAATTATCTCCTGAAGAACTGCATAAGCGGATTGCGGAAGAGATGAAGACCGGCTGTAAATACCTGTTGGTCTACCGCAGCGAGGAGGAGATGATGGCCGCACTCGACGGCAAGATATACGCCATCAGCGATACGGACGGCAAATTCCTTTGCGACCTGTATCAGCCGGATTATCTCCATCTGGAAAACGGGGGCGATATTGTGGACACCGCATCCATTCCGGACATGCATTTCCATTCCGATTGGGCAATCGCCAACCCCACGGTACGCGACAAGGTGCTCTCCTCCCGGATGGTGATTATATATACCCACGAAACGGTAACGCTATGATAGAGATTGGCAACAGGATAGAAACGCCGGAAGGTGTGTTCTATGAACTGGAATACGGAGGGGAAGGAAACATCTACAAGAACGAGGATGCCTTTCTCAACCGCCCCGATGAAGTGTGCTATATACCCGAATACGCGGCAGAAGACCGTGAGGACTGGCGTGTGCCGGAGAGCAGTGACGGCTGTTTCACGCATAACTCACTGCTCGCCCTGTGCAAGGGTAATGAAGAGGTGTGCCAGGATCTGTTTTACAGCCTTGAATGGACGTACCCGACCACCTTGCTGGAAGAATGGGACTCGAACGGCTATTTCGATGAGATCGAGGGCTGGTATGACGATTAAAACAGACAGGCTATGGAAAAATATAAAATAGTGTTGACCGGACCGACCGGAAGCAGAACCTCGAACTACATCCTGAGTTTGAGAATGCACATAAAAGCATACTTCTCCCAGCCCTACGGCAAGGAAGAATTCGGTCACGTGCTTCATTGCATCAGCTCGTTCATTGATGATTTTACCTTCAAGGTACGCAATTCCCGATACCGGGGAGACATCCTGAAAAGGACTATCAGTAACGACTGTCTGAAAGTGTTCAACCTGGGTGACGAGAAAGTGATACTGACCGTCTCCTTCACCCCGCTGGAAACATGAAACCAATATTATGACAGATATGGATAAAATACAGAAAGACAATGCGGAGCCGGGTAAAGCTCCGGACAAAATGAGTGCCGACAAGCTGCATCTGTTCGCCACCCAGTACGCCTTTATCGACGAACGGTTGCACGAGGCCGGGCAAGCCATGCTGAAATTCATGCTGGAGTTCCTGACACAATATGGCCGCGTATCACTCGGCCTCACGGAAGAGGAGGAACTCGATGACAACAACTTCCCCGTCACGACAACCCTGTACGGGAAGCACGACACACCCCGTATCAAGCTTACCGATGTCTACCTGACGGATGACGGGGAATATCTCCTTGCCGATGGAATAGATGCGGAGACCGGGGAAAAACGGGACGGATTCTATATCTACAGCGAACAACACGCCGATATCTTCCAGTTCGTCGGCTACGCCTCGGAGATGAACTGACGAATGAGGAACAACCATAAAAACGAAATATCAATGGACTGTATCAAAGATTTACAAGCCGCCATCCGCAGCATTCTCGTGAACAACGGCCTTGCGGAACTCTGTCTGGGAGAGCCTGACGAACTGGACGATCCCACCTATATCATCTGGTATGACAGGCACTGTGAGTCTCACGAAGACCCGGTATTGAAGGTCTTTCTTGAAGATGAGGGCATTGCCGTCGAGGTCGAAGCCCGCAGTTTCGGGAACACGATAACCGTCTACGATTATGACATAGACCGTATTGAATGGTGGAAAGGCATTCATGCCAATATTCTGGAAGTGCTGGAGCGTGACGGCAAGCGCCGGTGTCCGGGCTGTGGCAGGACGGTCAAGGGGAAGCAGCGGTATTGCGGTGCCGGATGCCGTGATTTCATGACTCCCGGACCGACAGTGGAGCAGGTCGCGGAAAAAGCCAACCGGAATATCCGCAAACTGGCAAGCCTTGCCGCCGGAAAGGACAAGGCGTACCGGAAGCGGCTGATAGAGAAATATACCGTCGGCCTGTCATAGGCCGGCTTTGTGACACTAAAAAATGTATGATATTATGGCAACAAGAACCATTTACCTGACCGTACGGCTCGATATCGACAACCCGAAGGCCGATGAGATAACGGACGAAGAGGTTGACGAAATTATCAGCGAAGTGGACTATGAATTCAAAAATTACGGGGACTATGAAATTGACACGGAAATCTGCGGGAAAAATGACGAAGGTGGTCTTTAGACGCTATCCCGACAGACAGGTCATCGCCCTGTTCCCGGACATACCGTGGAGCGGACGGCGGGGTGAAATAACCTCCTACATGCACGTCGGCCAGCACGGAGCAGCCGACTATGCGGGCGTGATCGCCGTGACGCGGCCAGCTCGTGAAAAGGAGTACCGCAACCCGCTTTCCGAACTGAGAGCCATCGGTTACGATGACCTATACATCGTGCGGCGTGCAAGACCGAAATTCATAAACAGCTAAAAACAAATCTTATGTCTCATAAGCCGAATGCCGTTCCTGTCTTGCAGGAGGGAACGGTCTATACAATTATACTTGACGACGGACGAAAGGTCCACGGCGTAATCTATCATGCCTGTGTCGCCTCCGGCAAGTCGTATTTCGCCAAAGGCGATAAGACCTATCCCGCCGAAAAGGTGCGGAACCATTCAATCACCGGACATGCCGCATCGGACGGCTCTAGAAGGAACGGCACACCCAATCCCGACCGCTTCGCCATCACGGATGAAGTGTGCGAGGTCGTTGATGTAGTTACCACGCCGGAAACCAATCCGGAAATGTTCCGGTGTCGTGTCAAATGCCTGATGTATTCAGGCCTGTCACAAGCCGAGGCTGAGAAAGTCATCGCTTCAACACCGCTAAAGCTGGAACTCTTCTACGACGTAGGCCGTGGCAGTTTCGCTATTGACGCCGAGGCAGTTGGCAACACACCGCTGTATAATCCTTACACGGGAAAGGAAATCCCGGATGAAACTTAAGCCGAACTATATCGAATATGAGAGAACTATATATCAAGAATCTCTGCATCGAGATTACCCGGCGTTGCAACATGCGCTGTGCCCATTGCATGCGGGGAGATGCCGAATCCGTGGATATCCCTTTGAAACATATAAGCAACCTGCTGCGGCATGTCAGGTATATCCACCATTTCAACATCACGGGCGGCGAGCCGTCGCTTAACGTCCGGGCCATCCGCCATATCCTCGAACGGGTACGCGCCTACGGTATTACTGTCAATGACTTTTATATCGTAACCAACGGTTCTGCCACATCCCGTTCGGAGGAATTCATAGAAGCCTGTGCCGCACTGTACGAGTACCAGAAGGAAAAGGAACAGGACTCCGGTCACATGCTCGAAATGAGCGACGACCGCTTCCATGATCCGGCAGAGCATGCCGCCACGCTCGCGGCACTTTCCCCGTATCCCTTTTTCGGAGTCCGGGGACAGGCCGAGCGTATCTTCCTTTTCCGGGAAGGCCGTTGCAAGGAGGGATTTCCGAACCCCATTCACGAAATTTATCTCACGGGAGAGAACTATGTCTATGGCGATCTCGTCCTCAATGCCGAGGGCATGATCCTCTCCAACGGGGACCTGAGCTACACCCGCCAGCGGGAACATGCCCTGTGTCCCTGCGGGAAACTGATGCAGTATCTCCGGATGACCTTGAAAAAGCGTCAAAAAGAAAGATTGTACGAATAAATACACAAATCAAAAAACTTATGTCAATCGTATGCAGTATCTGCGGCGGCACTGAAGTGAAATGTACCGCCGTCATCGACCCGAACACCAGACAGTTCCTCGAATTTACCCGCAACGCCTTGTCGGACGGCCGGTGCAGCCAATGCGGCAACGTTGCCCTGACCGACCCTGACGAAGTAAAAGCCGGGCTGGACAAGCTTTGGACGGAATATACGGCGCGGCATCGTGCCGCCCCCAACTACACCTGCTGCGACATTGTCCGGCATGGTGATTACGACGGGTGTGAAAAGGCGTATATCCGCATCGGAGGCCCGTCGGACGTGGTCGAGAAGTATCCGGTCGTGGCCGTGTGCCGCGACCTCGAAGAGCTCAAATCACTTGCGCTCCCTGACCCGACGCGAGAATTTACCCTCATGGGAATTCAAAGGTTCGAGTTCCACGACGTGTTGGAAAACAAGACCTACGAGATCGGGGTGGACGACCTGAAAATTCCCGTCACGACGAAAGAGGTGCTGGACTTTTACCCGGCGGAACATCGGCTGAAAGAAACGGACATCGAACAATATGCCGCGGCTTACACGGCCCGTATCAAGGCGTACAGGGAGTATACCCGTCAGCTCGACGCCACACTCGTGCGGCGGCTTCTCGACGAAGAGCGGCTGATGAAAGTCGGCGAGAGCGACGGTTTCCGCTTGAAACTCCATTTCGACTGGTTTGTCATTTTAAAGCGGGAGAACGAAAGGATGTACGCGCCTTTCAAATACGCTGTAAATGCTTATTGTCTGGATAATATCCAAACTTTCGACCGTCGTTATGTCACGCTCGAAGATGCCTTGCTCCACTGCCTGAACGGTTTCAACGAAAACGCACACATTCCCAACCGTTACAAGTCCATCGGGCATTACCTGTCGGGGAAATCCTGACGACGGGCAGTGTATCGACGGGTTACCGGAGGCCACGGGTGCTTTTCCCTTGACCGGAACACCGTCGGAACAAGTAACAATGTAACCAAAGAATAAAAATATGATGAATGATTATAAAGTCAAGACCATTCTCGAATCCCTGAAAGAGGAGGTCAAGAACGGGAAGGTATCCCTGCGGGAAGCTGCTGTCGAACTTCATAAAGCCGGTTGGACGAATTTCATCGACATCGACGCCACAAGGAACCTGCTGAAGCCCCGGAATGTAACGGGGAACGGAAATGCCCCGGGAGTTTCCGACATGATGGGAAAATACCGCGAGATGAAAGCGGCGCACCCGGATGCCCTGTACATTTTCCGAAACGGGGAATCTTGTGAATTGTATGAGGACGATGCCATCGCCGCTTCCGGCATTTTAGGCATTGCCACCGCCGAACGCATCGACTGGCAAGGGAAAGGCGTCAAGGAACTGCGGTTTTCTTTTCGTGACCTGGACGTGTATCTCCCCAAACTGATACGCGCCGGAAACCGGGTAGCTGTCTGCGAACCGAATCAAACCGGTTCGGGCAAACGAGTTTGATAACCATTAAATAACAAATATTCAAAACCCAAAGACACATGATAAAGATAACAACGATTTTCGGCGAGGACGCCGTACGGGAATATGAAGAGAACAATGAACTGCCTTCTGAAGAATGGCTGGCGGATAACGGGGGCGTCGTGGACGAGAAAGAGTTCGAGACTGAGGCGGAGTACAATGCCTACATCGCCGGGGTAAACGATGCCGACGGATGGAGTGATTATCATATCATACGCCACCGGTCGGAAGAGGCGGACACCTCGAGAGAGGAAAATCTTTGGCTGCGTCTCGGAGTTAGCGTCCGGGGCAGCCGGGAGGAGATCGAAAGGATTCTAAACGGGGACACCGAAACCCTTCGGAAACTGCTCGATGCCGGACGTTATGGGATTGGCGGAGAGACCTATGTCCCTGGTTCGACCGTCGAGGAGTACAACGAGGATCATGACACGGAGTTCGAGGAGGAAGACGTGGAGTTCCATTTATAATAAAACCACACCATCTGCAATAATGATAACAGTAAAAGTTCTACTCGGTAAGGATACTGTGAGCATATACAGGGAAACCGGGGATATCCCGTCGGTGGAGAGCACGGCCGAATCCGGGGGATATGTGATAACCCGACATTTCGAGACCGAAGCTGAATACAAAGCCTACGCAATGGCCGTGGAAGACCTGGACGGACATGAAGACTGGCAGATGCTGGCTCCTGCCGTTACGCCGGAAGCTCCGTTCCGCAAAGGGGAATTTGTCCGGCTGACAGACGATGCAATTAAGCGGATACGTGAAAGTTTCGGGGACGGACCGGCTGACTACAGAAAGGAAATGATTTTGGAGGTGATTGCCTGGTGCCGCTATGAAGGCACATGGACCATTGAAGTCCGAGATATCCGTGAAGACGATACCCAGGAGTTCGATGCCGTTTTTCTGCGTCCCTTGACGGCACGGGATCTCGTGGCTATTTCCGCACCCCGACACCCGCTATCCACTGCGATATATCCTATTCACATCCGATAACTTAAATGATGCATGATGGAAAATATATTCATACTGCCCGGAAACGAACAGGAACTGTTTAACCGGTATTTAGATAACAACAAATACGGCCCTCTGAAAGAACGGCTGGAACTGGTCAGGAAAGCCTTGAACAACAAACTTTCCCCGGATGAACGCAATAAGCACGGGCTGAACGTGGGTGTGCATGAACTGTCCATGGAACGTAAAGAACTGGAAAGAAAGATATTCCAAATGGCACTCAAATCCTTTGCAGAACGGGTTTGTGACGAGCAACGCGCACTTTGCGAACAGGGGTTCTGGCAGGCACCGTGCGGCGAAGAGGCGGGATATATCTCCTCCGCTCCGGTTCCGGACCTTGTAACGGACGTGAAGCAGTACAAGGCCATTTGCCGCTGGTGGGAGAAGCTGTCCGATACCAGGAGACTGAAGGTAGCGGCGATGTTTGCAAACGAACTGGGACCGATATACGGGCACGACACCGAAACGCTGGAACGGATTTATAACCGCTGGTTTCTGCTCTCCTTAGATGACAAACAACGCATCTACCATTCATGGACCACAAACGAAAAACAGACTTCACCATGCCATACAAAAGCTCGGGAATAATCATCAGCGGGACACAATATGACCGCAGGCAGAAGCTCACTCCTTTTCAGAAGGCTGAAATTTTCCACCGTTACATGACAGAAGCTGTCAGCCAGCGCCAGCTTGCCCGGGAATACGGTGTCAGCCGCAGGCTGATAACCTTCATCGTGAACCCAGAAAGCGAAGAGCGGAACAAGGAACTGCTGAGAGAGAACAAGGCAAAAGGCTTGTATAAATATGACCGGAAGAAACATACCGAAAATATACGCAACCACCGTCGTTACAAACAGAGATTATTTCAAGAAGGTAAAATCATACTAAAAGATGGATAGACAATGAGAATACAGGAGAAACAAAAAGCGTTGGAACAGGAAGTTATAGCCAACCTGTGTGCGATACCGAAAATGCCGGAAAATATGTTGCCCCATACGGTATATGTCGAGGAGGAAGGGGAAGACGGGTATGGCCACGGGATACCGGTATACACCATGTACCGGTTGGAGGAGATACGCACGGACGGAAGCTGCACGCTTTACAACGTGGAAAGCCGGGAGCGTTTCACCTGCCGCCACCTGCATGAGATCAACATGGACTGGCTGGTGACAGTCTGGGAACGTTATCTGGAACTCTGTGTCGAGCAGGATATCTGGAAAGGGAATGCCGTTGCATTCCTGAAAGACCGTACCGGCAAACCGGAAGAGGAAATCATTTCATTCGTGGAAGCCTCGTGGGACAAATGCCTGGCTTATACAGACAACCTCAAGGCGTTTCTCGGGGAAGATAAAGACCGGGAAATATGGATATTCTCTTTCCCGCTGGACGAATTTGACCGTGACGCTCCGGCCGGGAAAATCATCGGTGATTACGAAAATAACCCCGCCACGCGGGTTGAGAAGATGACACCGCTGGAATTTACAGCCAACATCAATGATGAATGTTTTGATGACCGGAACAATTGGGTAAGAGCCATTGAACTTCCCAAACAGGAATAATAAACTATTTGAACCAATAAATATGATTACAAAAGAAAACATTGGCAACGAAACCTTTGAGTCTATGACCATCAATGACACGCCTGCATTGTTTACGGATATGCGGATTGACCGGAATGCCGTTCCGGAGGGACTGTACGCATACGATATCCGGGAGTCGGATGACGGGGACCGTCTGGCGACCATCGAACCGACGGTGATGGTAAATCATGGCGGAACCATCCTGACCAGGAAAGAGTTTATCACGGAAAAGGACGGCTATGTACAGATTGACGAATACGGTTTCGAGGACTCCATGACACTGGAAGAGTGGCTTGAGGAAAACAATTAAATGTATAAAGGATATGGATATTAAGGAACTGACAGAAAGGTATCGGGATCGTTTCGATGCCCATTACCTGCAAGACGATAACGGAACCGGCAGAAAAGGTCGGAAACGGAAAAAGGAAGTTGAGACCCCGAATTTTCTCAAGGATGTCATCCGGCCGATCCTGGACACTTTGCCGGACTTGTTGCCGGAGTACGGGTTCACCAAAACTACGGATGATTACGCCATGTACGGCGAGTATTACCGTATCAAGGCGGGTATCGTCCTCGTGGGAGGTTTTTCCATCGATGAGGATTTTAACCTGTACTTCACGCCATTGTTCCATGGCAAAGCCTGCGGTAAGAGTCACAAAATCGACAGCATCGGACAACTCGTTGAAATCATCCGCGAACAATTTGAAAGAAGGGAGGTGAAGATGAAAGGATAGTTTCATGCAATAGACATGGGTCGTTCCGTAATTTATTGTATATTTGTCAGATGAAGAAAGTCTGTATATGTATTTCGGACGAAAGCCCGGCAGTTGAACGGATTACAGGCACTTTCATGTTTGGCTGACATCAAACCTAATATATCTATTTGATATGAAAAAGGAAGAGATTATTCGCCGCTGTTACGGCGGCATGAAGGAAAGGCATGGCGTGGAAACCATCATCCTTTTCCATGTCGGAGATTCATTCGAGGCGTATTTTGATGATGCCGAAACGATTACCCGGATCACGGAAGTGCCCCGGTTCAAGATGACGGCGGCGGGTATACCTGCCATCAGGATTTCCGACGCCGCCTTGGAAGAATGTAGAAACCGGTTGCTGGATGCAGGATGCAAGGTATGCGTGTCCGAGGTCCGGGGGGTATCCGGCCGCCACATTCTCAAAATCAATGAAACAAATACGAAAACGGGCCGATGAATTGGTATTGATAGCGGCAGCAATAGGTCCTTGGACACTGTTGGTGGTAGCGGTATTAATCATCGGAACGCTGAAATGCTGTCTGACCACGGACTCGGACAGCATTGACGAAAGTATCAACAAATCACCGGGGATAGTCGCGCATGTCATGGTACTGGACAGTACGGATAATGGTTTTCGGGTGGTTTATGCGACGGCTGCGCCGGTAACGGATGAAAGGTTTGCCGAGATATGCGACAGCCCGGGTATTCTGGAGGGGTTCGAGAACCTGAAACGGAAAGCTCCCGAACACTTTGGCGGCAACCTGCTGGAAACCGACATCTGTGACTTCGCGTTGTACGCCTACCGGTTTCCTATCGATAAGGACGTACGGATACACAACATCTTTGTCGCCGGTAAAGAGAAAATGGACTTCTATGTCCGGAACAACCCGGACCTGCCCGGGTGCGCCACATGGATGCACCACGGTACGGAACAAGGGAACCAATATCTGAATGCCGACGATATAAATCACTGTATACCCAACGGAAGGCGGATTTACCGTTATTGGAAATGCCGTTATCTACTGCAAACTTCTGATACTGACGAGCGTTTCAGTCATTTTACAGAGGAGGAAAGGCTGTACTGAATGCAGCCTTTTCTCTATATATATTACACATAACCATCTGAAAATTAATAACTAAAACGTTTTGTTGGCGTGAAAAATTGGCATATATTTGTATGGAAAAGTGACCCATTGAAAACAGATTGTCAATTGAAAGCAATAGATTGAATATGAAAGAACAGTAATATGACATCGGAAAAATCGCAACTGAAGTTTGCGAGATCGGAAGAGACGGGCGAACTGATAGGGTTCGTTTCGCGCCATTCCAAGACACGTAAATTGATGGGAGTCCGTGAAGACTCAAGATTCGGTAAGCAGATTTGTGTCCTTTCAGAAGACCTGAAAGGAACTCTCGAGCCAAACATACTATACTCGGTAGAGTTGAAACCCATGCACAAAGCCAACGGGTATGTAGTCGTTGCCGCTACCCCCGTGTTATTTCAGGCGCATGTGGAAACAGTGATCGTCCCGAAGACATTGTATCAAGTAACTGTGACGTTCGGCAACAAAAAGATTTTCTTCGACCCGAAAGACGGCAAGAGCGCGATGAGCCGCACGATAGACGGTGTGCTGGAAATCCTCAAGGGACGCAAGGATATCAAGTACAAGGAAGGTGTCATCACCGACTATCTGAATCAGGCGCGTGCTCTGGTACGACGTATGGAATCCGACGGGTTCATCTATACGGGAGACAGACATCAGGGAGGAATTCAATGAAAGAAAAACCGGTCGTGGGTATTGCGACCGACGGTGCCCATTCTGCAAAAGAGAGGTTGACACGCTTCCGGGCTGTCGACCTCTCTTCTGGAAAAGAACTCTTTTCCAAAGCTATCGGTAACTGGACGAACAATATCGGGGAGTTTCTCGGCATTGTCGAGGCGGTCAGATATGTCATGGAACATCCGGAAAGTCCGCGAACAATCTACTCGGACAGCATTACAGCCATCACGTGGTATCGTAACAAACAGACAGCCTCTTCACGCAGATGCCCGGCATTGCAGAAAGCGGAGATATTCCTCAAAGTGATGGAGGCAAGAATCAAGGACATCGAAGTGCTGCACTGGGACAACCGCCTGTGGGGTGAGATTCCTGCCGACTTCGGAAACAAATAACAACATCAATATGGCAAAATTAAAATCACAGTCACAGAAATATGTCGAGCTGAAGGAGGAAGACTACCTGCTGCTCATCGAGAATACAATCAAGATGGAAGCCCTGAAGATTGCCGGTATCGAAAAGATGCCCATATACAAGGCAATGGAACATATCCTTGAACACGAGCACATCGACCTGCTCGTCAAACCCGTTTCAAGGAGATATTCCTGACTCTTTAAGTGGGCCACTAACCAATTATAAAATATATCTACCTGTAATACAGTTAATAAAATCGGATTGTATTATTATGGATAACGCAAAAGTAACAAACATAAAAACTATTTGAAGAATAACACATATAACATAACTAATCCTTGAAAATACATTCCTTGAAACCGAAAAATTCCACGTTAATGATATATGTGTTTTGTACGACATCATACACACTTCAATCTCATGTCCGAATCATTAGTTGCTATGTTGCAAAGTTCGTATTCATTATGAAAAAATCCGCTTACGAGAACAAGGTATTCAGGTAATTTGCCAGCCTTTCCCCAAAGAAGTTCGATGTTAAAAAGTTCAGAAAGCGTTTTGGCTATGTC